>Ga0315285_10001933_pt1 | contig 21772 bp, 20 predicted proteins | sample YL17G09_36_MG_FD_203698 | JGI IMG/M metagenome (GOLD analysis project Ga0315285, IMG submission 203698) | Sediment microbial communities from Yellowstone Lake, YNP, Wyoming, USA - YL17G09_36 | ecosystem: Environmental > Aquatic > Freshwater > Lake > Sediment | place: USA: Wyoming | collected...
TGCGCTCTACACGCGACAGGAATTGCTACGCCGTACTTGTCCCTTTTCGCGAGAATCGAGAATTTCAAGAGAAAGCATCTGGACGAGGAACTCTACGTGAAGAGGCGACTTGGAAAGATACGCTGCATGCGCCGCACGATTCACATCCTGCCAGAAGAAACGATTCCCTTAGCCTATGTCGCGACAAAACGAAAACTTCTGAAAGACACAGCTGCCTTCCTTGAGTTCCGCGGTGTCTCAACCGATGAATACGAGGCGACTTCAAAGAGGATTCTGGAAATCCTGAAGGGCAAGGAGATGACAACCTCCGAGATCAAGGGGATTCTAGGACCAGAACCGAACATCTCCGCGATTGTGGAACAGATGTGCGATCAAGGACTACTCATAAGGGGTAGACCAACAAGAGGTTGGAGAGGCAAGGTGCAGAACTACTCACGCTTCGACGAATATTTCCCGAACTTGGACTTGGGCAGAATCGAAGAGGTGGAAGCAATACCTCTGTTGGTACATCAGTACCTTCGCTCCTTTGGTCCGGCCACCGAAAATGACATCGCTTGGTGGATGGGGATAGGAAAAGGCCAAGCGCGGGCAGCGCTACACAGCATTCAAGGTCAGACAGAGCAAATCACTATCTCTGACCTAGACGGGACCTTTATTCTGCTGAAGTCGGACGAGAAGCGCTTGAACAACACGAAGACACAAGACATGCAGACGGTGAATCTGTTGCCAATCCTTGATCCTTACCTTATGGGGTACAAAATCCGCGATAGATATCTTTCACCAGAACACAGGGAGTACGTGTTTGATCGCGGAGGCAACGCTACAACAACAATCTTGCTTGACGGAAAAGTCGTCGGAGTGTGGGACTTCCAGGAAGATGAGAAACCCGTGGTCAAGTTGCACTTCTTTGAGAAGGTCGAACGAAGTGCAGTGAGCGCAATTCGCATAGAAGCGAGGAAGATCGGAGAATTCATCGCCGAGAAGCCCATTCAAATCAAGGAGTGCGACGTCATGGTTCCTCTAACGCGCAAAAATGCCGGAGGCTTCTTGGCGCCCTTGAAAGACTCATAGACGCTCAAGGAACCAGATCCATTTCTTTTGGCAACAGATCGAGGATGCCAAACTTCTGAGAGTCCTCTTTCTTGGCCGAGGCCCTCACCACCGAATCGACAGCCAACACCAATGGAAGAGTCATCGTTGCCTACCCAAAGAGCCAAACAACATCCACCGACGAAACCAGTTGCAGAGTGTGTGCAGAGGCAATGACTCCTCTTACGACAACTATCGAATGCAATGTCGCAGGACCCGCCCACACGAACACGAGTCCGCCTGTCCCGTCACTGACTGTGATTAATGTGCCTGCTATTGATGTATTGTTGCGAACACTACAATGACAGCTGCGATTATCAGAAGGACAGGGACGATGACCATTGGCTTAGGTTTTCCTATCTTCGGCATGCGAATCCACCAAAAGCCATTCACGTGCGGCAATATAAGACATGCCAAGCGCGCAGTTCCCACTTTCTGACCAAAGAGTATGCATCATCAGTAACTAGGAGGAGACAAGGCTCTGTACTCCTCTATGTACTGGGTTTACTATGGTTCGCGTGGACACAGATAGTTTGCCATCCGGAAGTCGTAAGGTGGGTTGGTGTATTGTTGGCCCTTGCAGCCATACCCATGTTGGCTCGGATTCACCGTGCATTGGGATGACAATACTCAGCTCGTTTGGAGATAAAGGACAGCCACTCATCGATCACAGACGGGACTATCCCTGTGCCGAGGTCGAAAGGTTCCTGTCAACCGAACAAGCGGCAAAGGAGAACCTCGAGAGAATCAGGGCAGCATTGTAGGACGGAGCCAGAGGGGTGGAGCATGATGCCCAAGTCCCGAGTCCCCAGGCGCAACAACCCGGCCGCCCCACTAGGACCCGACCGACCTAGGGCTGCATTATGCAGATTCTGAAAGATTCTTGCTCTTAACAAACCAACGCATGTCGCAGACCATATCCCCGTCAGATAGCGCGTGTACCCTTTCACATTTCCCCCCGTCGACTAACATCTCGGCTGTAGCAAAGTCGCTCGTGCACCAAGTCCTCCGGAAGAATCGGAGTTCTTCCTTGCCAAACTGCTTGTAGAAATCATGTACCAGACAAGAAGAATAATCCAAATGAAAGACGCCGTTTACTTTGTGAACATTCACCTGATACCCCGGGGGACCGACGCGAGTCTTCATTACCCAGTTGAGGATCTTCTCAAGATAATCGGTCGAGGTCTTTGACGATAGTCGCATGAAGAATCTTCCCATCCCAAGTAATGCGGAACTCTTCAGGTGCAAGGCGGCCAGCCAGAGCGAATCCGCCACCAACGAAGTGGCATAATCTTTCTCGACGCGTTCGGTGATTAATGACCGGTAAATGGCCAGATCGATGAGTCCCAGGTATTCATTGCGATAATTGCCAAGATGGTTGATATCGATGAAGAAGGACATCAACTGCTTGGTATTTGCTTCCGCTTGAGCCAGAATCCGCTCGATATCCTTCGGCTGGAAATACCCATATTCCGGCAGGTGCTCTCTCCGGCAGCGGGTTGTCAAGAGCTGAAACAGAAGCCTCTTCTTCAACTTCCACGCACTTCTGCGTTGTAGGTATTTACGGAATCTCTTGGACAAGACCGGCCCCTAGCTCCCTTGTACTTCGATTACATGTTTGCCGGCGAGAGAGGGATATAAGATTTACCTCCCACACGAGGAATTGGGTTGACCTACTAGACTCACTTCTTTCTCTGTCGCAGTATCGCAAAGGCGATGACTGCCATGACCCCAGCCGCGGCCAGCACCAGAATGTAACCTGACAAGTCCATTACTCCAGACAGGATATCGAGCCTAAGTATCTCTAGGCCATCGTCCCCATCTCCCACAAAGATCACGTCACCCACTACTTCAAGATTTGTGGCACTCCCGCCGTCAAAATAGGAATGAAGTTCAGTTGGATGAGCCGGATCGGCGATGTCTAGGACTTCCACTCCATGTTCCCCATCTGCAATGATCAGGTATCCCTCAAGAAACGCAGAATCAACAGCATGTCCTCCATCGTTGTAGCTACCCACCTGTACAAGAGAAGGAGGGTCACTGATATTGAATACTTTCACACCGCCGTATGAACACATCGCGTAGGCCAAGTCACCGACAAAACCAATTGAGAAGACTTCGCCATCAATAGTGTAGTTGGCAATCTCCTCGATATTCGTCAGGTTCGAGATGTCAAGGACTCTCACAAGTTTTTCAGATGCCGAAACATAGTCTGAAACATATGCCAGGTCATTGTGTATTTCGATGCTAAACATGAAGCTGATTCCTGTGTCATACTGGAATGCTTCCGTCGGATGTGCTGGGTCAGAGATGTTCACAATCTCCAATCCATCTTCAAAATCAGATAAGAATGCCAGGTCCCCGACGATGCGGAAAGTACCAACTTCTCCTCCATCATTGAATTGACCTAGCAGTACTGGGTTCTCAGGGTCTGTGACATTCAGTATTTTGAACCCCTCTGTATAGTCTGCCAGATAGACCAAGTTGTCGTCAACGTGTATCTGATGCACATGGTCGTCTACGCTGTACTGGTTGAGGAGTGTCGGATTTGCAGGGTCCGATATATTGAGAATGCACAGGCCAGCTTCTGATGCCGCTACAAATGCGACATCATCCTGCACATGGACATCGGCAGTGTATCCACCGGTCTCGAAACTCCCAATCTCCGTCACCTCTAGCTCTGCAGAGGGTTGAGCGTTCACGTAGACTCCTGCATTGACAGTCAAAAGAATGGCAATGAAAACACTGATGATAGACACGGTTCTCTTCATTTCCACGCAAATCACCACTCACTGTGCGCATCTGCCCTACTATGTTGTATCCAATGAGAAGGATAGACTTGGTCCCGAATCGCTGGATACTAATAGGCTGTGGGAACGACGCAAGTCAAGAGAGGACTGCAGTCCTCTCTCCTCCGACGTTCGAATATTCAGTCAGAGGACACAGGCATCAGCCCGGGAATGCAGACTATTCCTAAGGCCCTGCTGTTTCTCTTGAGACGGGCTACGCTTGATTGCATGCTCCACCGAGCTGACATCCCAAGATCTTCCGAATCGCTTGTATAGCAGCCGAGTTATCGCTCCATATGAGAGCCCGCGGTCTCGAAACTCCTGTGATTTGTATACGAACATATCCATCTACAGAAGCATCATTGGTTGACCAAATGGATAGAAGCAAATCACCATCCACGCGAAAAGGATGCAGTAGAAGACAGTCGATCCAAGAATATTCCGACCTGAATTCATGTAGACCCATGTAGTTAGTACCTGTTGAAAGATTATGAACAGAGTCACAGCTGTCAGAGCCAGAGCAATGAAGGAGAGAGATACTGATTGCCAACCAATCATCATGACAGGAATGAATATCAGGGTATCAATAAACACTGCAATGACAAGCATTGTGAAGTACTCTCTGATTCTACTGGAATATTCTAGGCGTTCTTGAATGAAACCACGTAGATAGAACTCCCTCAGGAAGAAAAATGGAAACAGCAGAAATACGAGTGAGAAGATGACTCCGACTTCTCTTGAAGCCGTCGCACGTACGCGCCACCTTCTAAGTGGGGGTTTGACCTGGAAATCAGAGCGAAACTCTCTCCTATCACTCCCTCTTATCATCTCCGTCTTCACATTTGGTCCTGAGGTAGGTATCTTCTCTCTGATTCCTCATATGACTCATGCCAATCAACGATGGTTGGACCTTGCTCAATCTGAACAGCTCTGCAATCTGCTGCTGTCAAGCTGCACCCGCAACGTATGAATATCTCCTAATGACAGATATTCCAGAATACAGTCCAGACTAAGCATGCTCCCGCTTGGTTCCGGATGCATTGTTCGGAAACTTGAGAGCAGTCCGCGCTTTCGGAATCTCAAAGGGCGTTCGACTGCGAGTTGCAGAAGTGCTATCTGAGCCCTCATACTCAGGACATCCTTGGACCCCCACCATTATGACCCCACGTGCCCATGGGGCATATCATCCGAAACCTCATCCCCGGAGATGCAGACTGGGTGGAGTTTCTACAGTTTCTGAATACATTCCTGCATTCAGTGACAGCACACTCTTAAGCGAGCGACCGTTCAGTCTGAAACTGTCGTGTAAGATATCGGAGGAGACTTCAGTTGACCGAGGGAAGATACTGGAACTTTGTAGCATTACTCTTGGTTCTAACCATGCCGCTGGTGAGCGTCGGTTTCCACGGCTTCACGCCCGGTTTCGTCGTCTGGGTCGTGAATGCGGACGTTGACGATGTGGATACAGGCTTGGCAGTGCGAACACTCCGCGTGGAAACTGCTCAAGCCGGGTTTGACGTCAAAGAAACCACGTTGGCCAGGCTCGGATCAGTTCCGCTACGAGCGGACGTCTTGGTGGTTGTTGGTCACGGCGAGCCAGATGGACTTGCAGTTTCAGAGTCGCTCAGGCCGTGGTCTGAGCTGTACAGAGCCATCGCAGAACGCCAGCCGCGGAAGACCATAGTCATCGCATGCTACTCGCCGTCCGACCCGTCTTCGGAGGTGTTCGGGTTTGCAGGTCGAGTTGATGCAGAGGCCGGTGCACTAGTGGTCGGCTGGTACCTCAGACAGCTCACGCTGCCAGGCAAGGAGGTGGCCTTTCCCCTCGACCGAGTGGCTTGTGCTCAGAAAGGCATGCTTCATCCATTGGGCCGGTACCTGTACTTCATCCACGGTTACTGGGGGCTCGATGCCCAGTTCACCAATATGTGGAGCGATTTTAGTGGACACGGGCTTTTCAAGACCGACTACGAGAGTCCAAGGTTCTTCGACTACTTCGAGGCCTACGGTGCGACCACACAGTCCGAGAAGGACGCCATTCATTGGGGATGTTCCATCTCGAGCTTCGCCTACAACCTCTACGACGAGCTGCGCAATCTTCCCTCAGGTAGTCAGGTGAACATCATAGGGCATAGCATGGGAGGACTTATCGCTCGCGAGATGCTGAGGCTGTATCGGACCCAGCTTGACAGTGCCGGGGTCAGCATCGGGAAGGTCGTCACTCTCGGAACGCCCAACTATGGCACGTATCTTGCAAGTCCATCCAACAACTGGGCATTCATACTCTCTCTGATCGGTGGACTGCTGTACAGCGGAACGCTCTGGCCGAGTCCTGTGTTCTGGTCGATGGCTCCTGCGAGTTGCCTCTTCTGGGCTCTCAACTCAGACCCACTCAACTACTCGTCTGGAATCGAATGGTGCACGGTGAGCGGCTATGACGTCATTGGGAGTGTTCTGACGCTGTTCATCCATGGTGACGTGAGTGATCCGATAGTCGCCAGAGGGAGGGCGCACCTCTCGTTCGCGACACAGGCCTTTTTCGATGTCAGCCACTACCTCCTGATTGACGACCCGAGTGAAACGACGTACGACTACATCGCGGACTGGATCACTGCTGGTCCAGACTCTGACTCCGACAACCTGACCGACGATGCCGAAACGTATTATCACCAGACAGACCCGCACGACAGTGACACCGACAACGACGGTCTGAGCGACTACGTTGAGGTCGTGACATGGCACACAGACCCAAGGGATGATAACACAGACGGGGATGGGCTTACTGACGGGTACGAGGTCGAACACGAGTATGATGCTCTTGACATCAACGATCCAGTTCCTGCGACTCTGCTGATATCGTCCGTCACACTGCTCGAATCTAAGGGTGTGGTCTATGTCTATGTGAACCACTACACAATCATGGACTACGTGGACTTCTACGTGAGGTACAAGACCGCGTACGGCTCCTGGACCACTTATAGCAGCAAGGGCAGGGACTACACGCCAGACACAGGTGGCAAGTACTATGCCCTATGGACGTACCCGTCGGGATACAGTCGAATGGAGGTCAAGGTGATGGCCTACGACTCGAGCGGTCTGTGGCTGGGGACTGACTACCACACGTGTGAGATAGGGGGTGGAGGTCCACCGCCAGAATGAAGGAACACCCATCTCTGAAGAAGAGTGTGAACTTGAGGTCGACTGTGAACGAGAGATGATAGGGATGAGTCTTCTCTGCTCTGGTCTAGGACTGGGAATGCGCAGGGCGCGCCTGTTCCTGATGCTGCTCTGCGTGGTGGGCGCTGCGGCTCATTCTGGCATGTCATCAGGTGCATCAGGCGTGCCACTGCAGGCATCTGGGACCACTTGGGAACTGCTCGAGTCCGACTATCCGGAGGCAGTATTTTCAGATGTGGCATTCCTCAACTCCACGCATGGCTGGATCGTTGGAGAGGAGAACGAAATCTTGGCGTCCGACCTTCTCGTCCTGCACACAAGTAATGGCGGCGACTCATGGCAGCTGCAGTACAGCCATACCCGCAATTTTCCCAGCGCTATTGATGTGGTCGACGAACGCACAGTGTGGGTCAGCGGGTCCGACGGCCACCTGTACTACACACTCGACGGGGGCGAAACTTGGAGTGAGAGCGCAGTTTCAGGAGCCATTGGAGGTTTGTCCACTGTTGAGTTCATCAACCATACCCACGGTTGGACTGCGAACAACGACGTCCTCTACAGGACGATTGACGGCGGACAGTCGTGGCAGTCCGTGTCAGGCTGGAGTCCAGACTATGACGATCTCCCCAGAATGATGGTGGTGCTTTCGCCGCTTGACATCTGGGCATGTGGCTACTCTGGCACCTATCACAGCACTGACGGTGGCCAAACGTGGGCAAAGATGTTCAATCTGGGTGGTTGGGCCATGTCCTTCGTGAGCAGTACTGAGGCTTGGCTAGTGGATGACGACTGGCTTGCTCACATGACGAATGGAGAGAACTGGACCGAACTGACAGTGCCCGGGGGCATTCCATGGTTCCGTCTGATGGGCCCCTACCTGACAGACATCCAGTTTGTCGACGAGGACCACGGTTGGATCGTAGGTATTGAAACACCAGTCATGTATACTCCTGATGGAGGAGCGAACTGGTACAGGCAGAGCGTGCCCTCGATAGTGGATGACACAGACCCACGGATTATGGCAATAGACTGCATCAACGTGACCCATGGCTGGGCAGTCGGATCGAATGGCGTCATAATGAGGACTACTAGTGCGGACAGCCTTGGAGTGCGTCTCTGGGGAGGGTCTGCAGACCCCCTGTTCCTGTCAGCAATCGCGGCTGTGGTCGTGGTCATAACAGGAGGAGTCTTCGTGTTTTGTCGTCGGAAACGAAGGTCTGTCGGTTCGCCACCTACCGCGAAGCCGAGCTCACCAGAACTGGCATAGTCTTGGCTGAATGGGCACGGTTCCAGACTTGGTGTTTTTCAGAAGAACCAGGAGTCCGTGGTCTCCGTATAATCCGGGTAAGAATCATAGGGGTAGCAGTTCATCGTAACCCCCTCCAAGCAGACAAAGAAGGCCTGCATAAAGTGCCTGCATAACCATTGCTTGAAAACCTAGGGGATCTGTATTCTACAACTTTATGCATCACCGGACGCCTCCGGTGCCTACACCCTATTGAGGCAACTGACAAGCAGTGCCTTTGCTTTTCTACTGGACCTAATGAGCTGTAGCGCATTCATAGTTCAACCCAATGATAGAACATTGATTCTGTTCCTTATTCTTCTTCTGAGAATCATTTTGGATTGACCTTGAGAGCACAGCCCTTCTTGCTCTCTCTTTGCTCCGCCAGAGAGAGAAACAAGAGTGAAGTTGGAGCCTGTCTAGAATCGAGTCCAGTCGATCCGTGCTACGAGATAAAGAGAAAGCACGACCAACGCCATTGTCGCCACCTCTGTTATCGTTCCCAGTATGCCTGCAGACTCGGTTGCCCCCAACCAGCCCGCTATCCAGTCGAGACTCAATCGGCCCGCCCAAGAAATTGCAGTCAACTCCAGACTCTTGCCTACAAGTAAGAGTGGCACAACCTTCCACCATGGATACTTGACCGCCCCGAGTGGTATTATTACCGCGTCATCCGGAAGAGGTGTCGCGGCCACGATGAGGACCGCTAGGGGAGTGGCAATGGAATGACGTTTCACAAAGGCTGAGAAACCACTTGTCTGGTTCTCATCGACCAGTTTCCCACCAAGCCGCCCTGCGAGATAGCATACCATCTCCCCAATCATCGCACCCAACCCGGCAATCAGACCTACGAGTGTCGGGTCGAAGACGAAGTCGAATGTGACTGGGTTTCTTACGCCACTCAATATGAATGGAACACCCATGTAAGGAAAGGGTACAATGATGATGGCATTTCCCACCAGTGGTACAAGGAAGTCGCCGGGATATCCCAAGGCGATGGATATCTGCAGCAGCCAGTCGTAGACCAGGAGCAAGAATCCGGTGGACTCAGGAAGCAATATCGCGAGCATTCCATAGACTGTGAGCAATGCCACACTGAGCAGCAGTAGCGCATCGGCTGTTCTCACTGAGTGCAGTTCTCCAGCTCGACCGCAGAGGTGAGTCAAAAGAAGGTTGTCATTTGGATGCTTGCTTCCAGTTCCAATGGCTCGACATGATTTCCACTGCTTTGATGCTTGGCTGCATGTTTTATCAGCATGTAGGCAGTGGTAAAGACTATGGCTGATGAGGCGTTCTACAGAGTCCTCTTTGTTTCACTGTATGCACTATTCTTCATTGTGAGAGGCTACTACCGATTCGTAAAGCCCAAACTTGCTGAACCAGAAAAGGCTGAGAAGGAACGAAAGCCCTTCGGAAAGGCAGAAGCAGCAATTAGCTGTGTCATTCTTGGTTCCTTTGGCTCAATAATCCTATACCTGCTAGACCTGCCATGGTTCGCATGGACACAGATACCCGGCTATCCAGAAACCGTACGGTGGGTTGGTGTCCTAGTGGTACTAGCCGACATACCTCTGTTGGCTTGGATTCATCGAACACTAGGCAAGCAATACTCACCCTGTTTGCGGATAAAGGAGAGTCACTCATTGATCACAGTTGGACCATATGCAAGAGTTCGCCATCCAATGTATACCGTGTTGAACGGTTTCTCATTAGGTATATCTCTGGTCACTGCCAACCTCCTCATTATCTGTTTCGCGATACTGCTCATCATTCTGTTTCCATTCATTGTGAGAAAAGAAGAACAGATGATGCTACAGGAATTTGGTGACGAATACCGGGAGTATATGAAACGGAGCGGTCGATTCTTCCCAAAGATATCCAGAAACGGAAAAGACGAAGATGCGTCTCGGAGAATGCCGTTGTCATAGGCTACAGGAGTACTGGGCTACAGAGGTCCGACCTCAAAGCGTTTCACTTACCTCGTGTGCCAGCAAGTGCCGGGCAAGCGGAAAAATCACACCTATGTCCTGAGGCAGCCTTGACCATTGGGTGTTCTTGACTGCGAAGCCCATTTAACCACGTACGGTCGTTTTCACTTCGGCGGTTTAAGCGGACTGTTTCCAACATAAGTGGGTGAACCCACTAGATGAAAGGAGCGTGTTGAGGTGACCACCGACAAACGGGCGTTTGATGAACTGCAGGACAAGTTTCGCGGACGGTTCTTGTGCTATCTCCGACGGGCATTTCAGCAAATCCCGCCCTTGCCTAGGCCAAGGATACTGGATATCGGCTGCGGATCGGGGGTGCCCACTCTTGAGTTGGCCCGCCTCAGTGGTGGTGACGTGACCGGGATTGATATCGATGTGGATGCGCTACAGCGGTTGAAGGAGAAAGTCAAAGCGGCGGACCTGACGGACACGGTGCACATTGTCGAGGGGTCTTTGAAAAACATGGACTTCCCGAAGGCGAGTTTTGATATTCTGTGGGCAGAGGGCTCGGCGAACGTCATCGGCTTTGAACAGGCACTGAAGGACTGGAAGCGGTTTCTCAAACCGAACGGGTACTTTGTAGTTCATGACGAGGTTGGGGACTTGGAACAGAAGAAGCGACAGGTCGCAGCCCAAGGTTACAAGTTGATTGACAGCTTCGTCCTAGACTCAGATATATGGTGGACTAACTACTTTGAGCCCCTCAGACGGGCAGTGCAAAAGATCCGACGCCAGAATCCATCTGATCCGCAGCTGTTGGCGGCGTTGGAGCAAGTGGATATGGAGATTCAGGGCTACTGCGATCATCCAGAGGACTGCCGGTCTGCCTATCTCATAATGGCGTTAGATTCGGAACCCTCATGAACTTGTCACGCCTCGGACGCGTACATCAGATGGCTACGATGCGTTTTCCATTGGGCATGTAGTTGCTCCCACCTCCGCAGACTTCTCCGTTCGGCGGGTGGCTCTTGCTCGCCATCGTCCTTGTGGTCGAACTGGTTCTGGTGCTCTCCTTCCATGAAGAACGAAGGGACCGACTACCCGAGTATGACCATTCCAACTGGAATAGAAAACATCTGCAGCGCTACGGTGACAGCTGCCATGACTATCCAGAACGGGTTTCACGATATCTCATTTTCAAGACAAGGACCACAGGCGAGGACACGGAAACCAACCAGCCTAGTTGGCTCACGGACAGGCATGAGTGGTTGCCGTCCGAGGGCCTAGGTCTGGGATGATTTGTTGAGTTCCAAGCATTCGCACATGACAACTTCAACATGTGGAGCTGCTCACCAGTCTGGAACTTCCGCTCGACTGCATATGGCAATTTACTGTTCGCAAGAGCAATTCCTTAAGGACGCAAATGGTCAGCAGGGGAAAGTAGCCAAGGTATTCGTGACTTAGTCATCTCGTTGACCGGGTGGCTAGCACCACATGTATATCTGCTCTCGAACAAGAAGGAATGAAGCTAATGAGCGATGTGGCCGAGTGGGAGTCGTCAGACTGGCTGTCTGAAGCCAGATGGCTATTGACCTGGGCCAACCAAGTTGACGTTCGAACACCCATGATGATGGTGATCAGGCACTCACACAGAGAGCTTTCCGACAATGTGCAAGAACTGCGAACGCATGGACTCAGCCCTCTCGGGCACAGGATGGCGCTGAAGTTCGGTGAGAAACTCCCTCCAAGCAGAGATGTCAGAATCTTCTACAGCCCTCGTCTGCGCTGCATTCAGACTGCCTGCGACATAGCGGAAGGGTATCACGCAATAGGCGGCAACGCAGAGTTGATTTCAGACATACGCCTCCTCTTGGGGCCGTATGGCAATGGTGAGAAGATTGGCGAGCAGATGATGCAGGTTGGCGGCCCGGCCTTCGTGGCCAAGTGGTCAGAGAAACAAGTGTCAAGCGACATTATTGAACCGATAAAGCTCTTCTGTGACAGGTTCATCACCGACATAATCGGACGCTTTGCCGAAGCGAAGTCAGGCGAGTTGCAGCTATACGTCACACATGATATGGTGATCATGGGAGCGAGACTCGCACTCCTGAAGACGCAACCCACGGACAGCAACTGGACCCACTTCCTAGGGGGCTTTGCAGCCGCAGTGGACGAGAGAGGCAGCTATGTCTTCGAGAATGGGGAGGCAAGACGGAGCCCTGAGCTGGCTTCTTTCCTTGCAGATCTCTGATTTACAGTCTGGATTCTGACTTTGACTGCGAACAGGTGTGTCAGCAAATGCCGGACAAACAAGAAGGTCGATTGCCCGAAGAGTGGTAAGAGCACCTGCCCCCCGTTCTGCGGCGTGACAATCGACCGTTAGCTCCGTCATGTGTCGAGAGCTTCTCAGACAAGAGGTCTTGCCTTACAGACAAGAGAAACAGATGTAGCCAGATTCTACAGTTGAGAGAGGCTCGCCCTCTCTCCTGAACCGCTTGTACAGCAATCAAGTTATGTTCCCGTATGAGTTTCTGCACCAGCAGGAGCGTGCGCTTCAGTATGAAACTACGCGGTGGAAAGACGAGAAGGCGCATCGGTGTTGATGTGGGTTCGTGGGAATGCTTCGTGGTTCCCTGCAAGGCAGGTGCGACTCTGTCAATTGCAGCAAGGCTCATCGGTGAAGGCAGGTTCAATCTCTACCTCGTAGGGTCCGAAGTCGTCATCCAAGCGCCTGTCAAGGGAAGGCTTTCGGGCTTTGACCGTCGTAAAGCTCTCTGGAGCCAAGAGGAAACGAGTAGCGTTGCGAAGACATACACAGCGACAGAATCTGGCACGCTCTACGTCTTCTTCGACAATCATCAGGATGAACTGGAGCCCAATCTCATAGACGTGGACATTCGCTTACAGGGCAACTGATTGCTATCAGAGCATGCGGAGATTAGCAACCGTTTCCTATTCCATATAGTGTCACCGTTGTCACTCGACACCAAGCGGAGGACTCTCCCCAGAGAGGCTCCATCCCTTGCCAGAGCCGACTCTTCTTAGGCTGACGAACGCTTCCGCTTTATGCTGAAGCTGACGTAGCAGTAGATCCCAGCCATCGTGTTTGACAGTGTAGACGAAACAAGGGTCAGGATCAGCAGCAGAGGAACCGTCATGAAGATGAAGGGAAGGGCGGCCGACAGAGCGAGTGCTAAGACCCCTTCGGGTCTGGAAGTCCAAGACGTGAAGAGCGCACCAAAGGTGCCGACCATGAATACAGCCCCAATGGCCGTGACTGCCCACAGGATGTATTTCCAGAGTAGTAGAAGTGTCAGAAAGCCTCCGAAGAATCCTCTTCCAACAATCATGTCGAGAAAACCCGCTTTCTGGAACAGACTCATGCTATCTCGATGCAATCGCATCGTACTGAACACGGTCAGTACTGCGCTGCCGAATAGCGCCAAAGCTTGACCTAGTTCGGGGAAAGAGAGAGTCTGGAGAATGGGTTGTACGAGTTCTGGTGGTGTTGAGGAAACCCACGAGAAATACATGACCCCAAGCTGAGAGGACATCTCTACTGCAGCCTCTCTGAACCAGAGCAGGGTAGCCACGATCGAAACAAAGGACAGAAAAACCAAGACATCACTAGACGGATTGAATTGGCTCGAACCCTTCGCATGCGATCCGGCACGAAGTCGAGCCCGGGGTTTTCCGCTCATCGCAGTCCCCACATTTCCGGCAACCCTATCTGCTTCTTTAGAGGGCCACATCGTCCCAAAGACCTTCACGGCGACGAGCGATATCAGGGACACAGATATTGCAGAGTACTGTGGGAACTGCTCTGACGAATTCAGTGACAACGAGGCCGCAATCATCAGGGAGGCTAATCCCGTGATTACAGCCCCAACAGAAGCATTTGCTGCACCTACACTAGTCCCATCCTTGTTCATCCTAGACCACCCAATGCTCGATGCGTAAGTGTGCAGATGACAGCTCATAGTAGATAGATAAGGAAACGGTTCTTCCGACGCCGGGACCGGAATTCAACCTTCATGATTGTTGGAAAGCAGGAGCAATAACAGGTGTCCCGCTCCTTTGTCAGAGATACGATGGGAATGGATGCTCTTATGATATGGACTCACATGAGGACGAACATCCTATCGTCTGAAGCAAGCGGGAGTGACCCCACATGGAAGGGGTGAGAGGCACACGTCGGTGTATGTTCTTTGAAGCGGGCTGGTTTTCCGGTAAGCAGACCGGAAAAGCAGAACCCTTATCGTACCGCAGGCGTGTTATGTTTCGCCTCGGGGTTAAGGAATCGCAAACCCCCTGTTCACCAACTCTGGGAGGAGAATGGTCTGTGGAAAGGGTTACTCACTTGACACAGAAAGCGACACTGCTAGTCGTATCCCTGATGATATGCTTCTCGACTATGGCGGGTGGAGCAATTGCTGGTGATGTTAATCCCCCAGTAACATCAGATACTATCGGGTTCGAGCCCACATGGAGTCTGACAGCTGAGGACAGTTTCTCAGCCAGCATTGGAGCCATGGGGTTGGGCGTGAGTATCAGTTTTGCCTATTCATTTGACGCGGGAATCACACTGCCAGTTTCTCTGGTTGTGTTTCATCCTCAGTACTTGAACGTGAATTCGACTGCAGTCGTCAATGTGACTGCTCAAGGTGAAGATGATGCAAGAGCATGGGCGTATGCGTCTGGGTCTTTTGATGCGACTCTAAACGCTGGCATCGCCGGGAGTTACTCTCTTGTTGACAAGTCAATCAACTTCGGAGATGAGGTACGGTTCAAGACTCCAATAGGCTCTCAGAAGACAGAAACAATAGAGGCAGACACACTTCTTGGGTCGCAGACCATTGACCTCTTGCTCACAAGTATTACTGTCGAGCTACGGATGACGATTGTTTGTGCAGTCACGACCTCTACTTCCCTTAGTAGTCACTTGACCATGAGCGGAGTTGCATTGTCTTCACCCATCGAGCGTGATATGGTGTGGCTTGAGGAAGACGAGAAGGCGTCAGTGGGGTTTTCCGTGCGTGACGAGGAAGGGACGACCGTAGACATGGCTTTTGACGATGTCACCATTCATCTGCATCAGCTGACGTTCACTGTCCAATCACTGTCCGTGTACTTGGTCGTAAACGGGCAAAATGCAGGAGGAGTCACTATACCCCTGCCTCCGATGCAGTTCTCCCTTGCTGAGGATGGCTCATCGTGGAGGAATGACGGGAGAATTCAGCTACTTGCTGACGTGTCGGGCAGTTCGCGGAATCTCGGGTCTGGCAAGGTTTCAATCTATGTTGGTGTGCCATTCATGCTGCCTGCCTTCCTTTCACCTGGGTTCCTCTTGATGGTCATTCCTGTGTTTGCAGGTCTGACATATGGTCGCAAGAGAGAACATGGTTCGAAAGCGGTTGGCATTATCCTTTTGCTTACTGTGTTTCTCGGATCTGCTCTGAGCTTGGGCCTCCAATTATCAGCTCAGCCTTCCCTGACGGGCTTCATCGCAGACTTCACTTTTCTCATCATTCCTCAGTTCAGCCTGATAGATGGCGGGCTCAACCTGTCTATCGCTTGCATTCCTTGGATGCTGGCGGGACTTGCCGTTGGAAGCGCCAGTAAGAGCCCACGTGCTGGTGCTGCACTAGGGCTCACTATTCCATTGGTCATGTTCCTGCTTGCTGCGTATTTCGTTGGAGGAACACAAGCATTGATTGACCTGCTCAATTTCGATGCTGCGCGAAACGCCGTATATGCGGGTGCCATTGCAGCTGCGCTAGGCGGAGTCGGGGGTTTCCTCTGTAAGGAATCGTCCTAGTCTGTATTGCGACACGATACTCTGGGTCCGGTGGAACCGATTGCAGACAATCGTCCATGCATCGACACTGCAATGTGCCGTCCTAGAAACTGTGAGCTCTGCATGAATTCGGAGCGCAAGTGTTGCGTGGAAACACACGTTCCACAGATGTCGATGCGGTTTGCCCGTCCAGATAGTACGGCCTTCGGGCCACAGATCTGCCGTATGCAAACCCTCGTGTTGTCACTCAACACCAAGCCAGTCGGGAGAGAACCAAAGCCCACCGGTGGCAGGCGACCCGTGACCATACCTCTTGCTCTTGTCCACTTGTGCGCGAGCACCGGTGATCATCTGACTGAGCGTCGTGAGGTTCACTCGAATCGTCACAATCTTGCCTTCCAGGCTGTAAGTCTCATCGTTCGGTACATCGGGACCGGTCTTCACGACAAGACTATCCAGCCAGTCAATCCTGACACCGTGCTGACGACCATATGCGACATGATCGAAGTCCAGCGGAGGATTGCACTTGTATCTCCTCGTCCCGCTTCCGTATGTTTGATGGCTGTCCAGTAGGCCCTGCAGGCTCTCAATCAAAGTTTCAAGGGTCTGGTCATCGCCCATCAAGAAGACCTCTTTCCTCCATTCTCCCCTGCGTTCGTTCCTTATTCGCCAGATATAGAAATGCAAGTCTTGGAAGTCTTTCCTGCTTCGGATTTCAGCCATTGGTATTTCCCAACTACTATGTCTGTCACTTCCGACTGATGAACATCACTGTGAGCATCAGGGTTCATAGCCCACCGGCTGTATGCCTTCTAGCCCTAGAAATGTGATTGCACGCTCATAGGTCGGTTCTAGTTGGGACGGGGTGACAGCAGGGGCGCTCTGCTATGCGTGCTAGGAGCAAAGGAGCGCCATGAGCACGTATCGCATTCTGCCACGCGGGTGCTCCTGGCCAGTATTTCCATGCGGTGCATAATGGTTCATTCGTGATTGTAGCTGCAAGAATAAAGCCGAGCCCGACACGCGTCCTGTGGCCCCGCGAGACGCGCCGCCCTACCGACGCTCCACAGGCCCATCCAGCCCATGGATGGCTTCGCCAGGAACGCCCTCGAAACGCGCGGGCTGATGGCAGCTTTTATCGTCTGGCTGCCTTACCAACGGAACGTTACCTGAGCTGCATCAACCGGGCCAAGCGCCAAGAAACAAAGGAGAGGCGCTTGGAGCAGATGCTCGACGAGCCGCAGCGGGGGGAAGCTACATGCGGATGGCTTGGCACCCAACGTTACCTGCGGGAGTGCGTCACCACTGGCAGGGCTGAAGCCGCGATTGCTTCACGGCCGACATCTTCTCGCGGTCGAGGTCGCGCAGCAGCCACTGGGGCTATCACGTGAACAAGTACAAGTGGCTGTCGAAGTCGATCGTCCAAGAGAAGTGTTTAAGGAACCCCCATGAGATCAACGCATCAACCTTGATCCCACCCCAGTCGCCAAAGTCGCGCCACTTTCTATCGGGTACGCCGACAGCCGTCAGCTGCTCTCTGGAAGCAGAGCCGATGGCAAGGGGACCGGGGATGTCTGCAAGACGTTCCGGCTGAAGCGGCGAAACGCCCCAAGATGCGAGCCTGCTCCGCGATGCCAGAACTGCGGCTTGTCCTTGGTCCAGCGTGGCGGCGACGAGTCCGGAATCGACGAATAGGTTGAGGCCCGCGTGGTTCCCCACGCTGCCGCGCACGATCATGTAGTGGTCGCCCCACATGACGAAGGGCACTTCGAGCACCTCTCCTCCGAGCCGCCCCAGGTGGTCGGCGCGCGCGGCGGTGTCGCCGCGTCGGGAAAGAATGAGTCGCCGACGTGGTCCGTCGATCGTCGACAGGAATCGCTGAAGCACGTTCGTTCCGACAATGGGCCCGAGCTCGACTCCGAATGAGCCAGCGATCTGCTTGATTGGAAGAACGCCCTCGTGCACTGCTACCGGCACGTTCACGAAACAAACGGACCCGATATCGAGGTCGGCGACGCCGTAGCAGACCCTGCCCCATGCGAGCGCAGCGAAATCCCTTTGACAGGCGACTGTTTCGATTCCATGGGCCACAGCCTGTTCGGACGACAAATGGACGAAGGCGCCGCCTGTGTCGAGCCGCGCCACCGTCGGCCGACCGTTGAGCCGCGCTGGAAAGCCGGGCATGAGAGGCGTCAGCGCGTCATCTGTGAAGGCAAGCTCGGCGACGCCTACGATCTCCACGCTCAAAGGGCGTTCGGCGGCGAGATCCAAGCGCGCGTGCGTGGCGCCACGCCTGCCGATGGCACGTTTATCCATGAACGCCTTCGCCCCGCGGTAGTCCCCGAGATGAATGTAGGACCACAGGATGGGTTCGTCTAGTTGCTTAAGCCAAGGATATCGGAGACCGATACAACCGTAATGCGCGAGAGCACCGGCCTAGTCTCCGGAAACGTGCGACACTAGAGCGAGCATGAAATGGCCAGCGTCTGCCGTTTCCGGGCGAGCGACCAGCTCCGTTCCCAGAACGGACGCCGCGGCGAAATCCCCGCACTCCCACGCGGACCACGCAGGAGCAAGGGCGGTATCACGTCGCGGAGCAGCGGCGAGAACCACACGTTTACACGCTTGTATTGCTGTCACGATGGCAGTGATTGCCCGTCGAGCGAACGTGAGTGGCTCTTTCACTTTCTTCCTCCTTTCTTCGCAAGGCTGATTCGTATGTTAGCTGATAGATCCGCGTCATCCGGGTACAGACACACGTTCAGTCGCAACATCTACGGGCTTAACTGTGCTGTATTTAGACTATCGGAATCAGACTCATGTCAGAAACCTATCCCAAAGCCGCAACTCTTCGCAGGATTGCTTTCAGATTCATCCTCAAATGGAGGGTTACTCCGGAGGGAGAGAAGGTGCATACACTACTGCTTGAGTTGACCCGGCCCTGTTCGTTGGTCACTGACCCCGGATGAATGCAGTCGAAGATAACGGCGATGCCGTGGCGACTTGAAGCAAGGTTAGAGGAAGTGAAGAAGACTTTTAGGTCGCGGCACGCATGTGATACCGCCCTCACAGAGAGGAGGAGGCTTTCGGAAGAATGTCACAAAAGACGTATGGTCTGAATACAGTCCTAGCTCTTTCTGTGGTCTTCATCGTTGTCGGCGTCGGTCTTGGTATCGGCGCCAGCTATGCGTTCTTAGGCGCTGGCACTCCAGGCCCTTCACTAGGAACCCTGAAGGCAGGTTTCATCTACGTTGGTCCCATTGGCGACTACGGATGGAGCCATGCTCACGACCAAGGTCGGCTCTATGTTGATAACAAATACGACTGGCTCAACACAGTGTATCTGGAGTCAGTTCCTGAAGACCAGACAGAAAACAGGATTGACTATCTATTTGACGTACAGGGATGCGATGTTGTCTTCACTACATCGTTTGGCTTCATGGATGGCACGTACGCAGCTGCTCCCGATCATCCAGACAAGATTCTATTCCATTGTTCTGGATACAAGAGAGCACCCAATATGGGTACATACTTCGCAGACTTCTATCAGCTCTACTATCTCAACGGCCTGATGGCTGGAGCACTCACCAGCAGTGGGAAGATAGGCTATGTGGCCGCGTTCCCGTTACCGGAGCTGATCCGGCACATCAATGCATTCGAACTAGGGGCCAAAGAGGTCAACTCAACAGTGACATGCGAAGTCAGATGGCTCCTGACTGACTGGTATGATCCAGTCGCGGCGAGAGCCGCAGCGGAATCATTGATAGCAGCAGGGTGTGATGTGCTGGCATTCACAGAGGACTCGCCAACCGTTCTGCAGGTCGCTGAGGAGAATGGAGTACTAGCCTTCAGTCACTATTCACCCATGCAGAACTTTGCCAATGATAGCTGCATCAGTGGCCAGCTGGCAGACTGGGGTGTCATATACGAGGACATTCTCCAGAAGATATACTTGGGTCAATACAATAACACCAATCTTGAGAACGTCGACTATCTATGGTTGCTGAAGGAGGGCGGGATTCAGCTGGGTGGACTATTCGGCGAGCCAATCAACACGAAGTTCATTGGTGCCCTAGAGGCAATCAACGTCACAGACCCACTCTTGGGAGAACTGAGTGTCTATGACCTCGTAATGACGAGAGTGGACCAGATGAAGAATGCCAACGTTATATTTGACCCATACACGGGGCCCATCTATGACCAAGCAGACGTCCTGAAGATAGCAGAAGGAACCAGAGCCACAATAGGAGAGCTTCTCACCATCACTTGGTTTGTCAAAGGCGTAATAGGGGATCCGAGTCCGTAGAACGGATTCCCCCCTTTTTTTCTTTTTAGAAGTAGCTATGATATGGACAACAGATTGATAGCACCTTGACTCTCCTAAGACGAGGATTGCATTATGGAAACAATCCTAGAACTGCGGAACATGTGCAAGTCCTACTATGGCGACGGCGGAGTCGAGATCAGAGCGAATGACAATGTGACATTCACTCTTAAGAAGGGCGAAATCCATGCACTCCTCGGCGAGAATGGGGCGGGCAAATCGACTCTTGTGATGAGCCTTTGTAGAGAGCCTGATAGTGGTACAGTATTGCTGGACGGTAAAGAAGTGGAACTCCGTTCCCCGCGTGATGCGACGGAGAATGGAATTGGAATCGCGTATCAAGACCTGTCTAGATCATTGGTCGAGAGGCACACTATAGCAGAGAACATACTCAGTCTTTCTAAAGGCTTCCTCTTTTCTCTGAGGAGTGTTGAAGGTGCAGTCAAGAAGGCAATGGTCGAGTATGGTTTTGGTGACCTTGACCCCAGTATGAGAGTCTGGAAGCTCTCTGGTGGACAGAAGCAACGTGTCGAGATGCTGAAGGCATTGATAACGAACCCCAACATCTTGATCCTTGATGAACCAACGTCAATGTTGACACCTCCGGAAGTCGAGAAGCTATTCTCCTTGCTTCAGAGTCTAAAAGACAAAGGAAAGAGCATCGTCATAATAACGCATCATCTCGAAGAGGCGATCAACATAAGCGACAGAATAACCGTGCTGAGAGGTGGGAGGGCGGTTGCCACTCTCGATGAAGCTCATGTAAGTGAACTGAAGAAAGAACCTGAGAAAGGCATCCGCGAGCTGGCCCGGCTCATGGTGGGCAAAGAAGTGCTCTACGAACTTGAAAGACGTGATCAGTCAGAGGGCCCTGTTGTACTGACAGTACAGAACCTGTGCGTGAACAATGATATGGGCGTCCAAGTTGTCAACTCTGTGAACTTCGAGGTTCGGTCGGGTTGGATTCTGGGAATCGCGGGTATCGCAGGTAATGGACAGAGGGAGCTCGTGGAGTCCCTTGTTCACTGGCGTGATGTGACAAGTGGCAGTATCAGTTTCCACGGGACAGACATCACCAACAGACCGATCAAGGAGATCAGGGATCGCGGTGTTTCGCTCATTCCAGAGAACCGACAGAGGGCGCTGATCCTTGACATGTCAGTCAGAGAGAATTTGATGATGAGCTACTACTCAGACACGCCGGGTCTGTTCATAGACCGAGAGTCAATGATTCAAAAGACTGACAACCTGATCAAACAGTTCTCTATCGATACTCCTAGCCCATTGACTCCTGTGCGCAGCCTCTCCGGTGGCAACAGGCAGAAGGTTGTCGTTGCTCGCGAGATGGCACGACAGCCCTCCAACGGAAAACAGTTGCTACTC
>Ga0315285_10001934_pt1 | contig 21759 bp, 39 predicted proteins | sample YL17G09_36_MG_FD_203698 | JGI IMG/M metagenome (GOLD analysis project Ga0315285, IMG submission 203698) | Sediment microbial communities from Yellowstone Lake, YNP, Wyoming, USA - YL17G09_36 | ecosystem: Environmental > Aquatic > Freshwater > Lake > Sediment | place: USA: Wyoming | collected...
CAAAGCTGTAGAAGCAGAAAAATTACTTTTAAAATCTGCTTTGGAACAAGAGATCAACCATAGAATTAAAGGATCCAATAATATTCAGGAACCTGTGGGAATAACAGGTGTAGGAGGGTTTACAGGGTACCAAGGCTCAGGAGTAGGTATGACAGGGATACAAGGAGAATTACTAACATTGTATAGATGGAATCAGGATGTGTGGGTAGCAGGTCAAGGTTCAGTAAATCAAACATTAGGTATAACTGAGATGAAAGCGGAAAAATCTGCTAGTTTATTTAATAGAGTCATGGGTTGTGTTTGTGGTGTATTTGAATTCAGTCGTTCATATTTTCAGAACCAATAGGAAAAATTATATGATAGATAACAGTTTCATAAAATCAGGATTCCCTTTAAATAAGACACATCCAATTTTATGTGTGAAAGAGGATTATACAGTCATACCTGTGTATAATAGATATGACTTTAATACAACTCTGAAAAACAATGTTGTAAAGTCTTGTTATGGTGTCTGGCAAGGGAAGAAAAATACGGACTGTTTTATTATCGATCCAGAAGAATACGTGAAAAAATTACCTCCGGAACAACACAAGTATATTGATGATGCGACTAATATTAAAATAATAACTGAGAGAAATGGGACTTTTGTGAAACTTTATTACTCTTATCCAGGTGGTGGTGTCCCTATTGTCTCAACTTTGCCACAGCTATTTGAGTATGTTGTAGAAATGGGCCTACCCCATTTAACTGAGTTCAGCCAATAAAATTATCTACCCAATCGCAAAACTGTTTTTGAATATCCACTATTCTTTCCCACACATCTTCTTTTGTGTCTTTTGCATTTGTGTAAATATCGTGTACAATTGGTTCTATGTCTGATTTGATGGCTATTGTAGTTTTAATTATCTCTGAAATCTCTAATATGTTGTCATTATCGGGATAGATATTCTGTACATGTTGAATTATAATATTAATTAAGCCATTAGTTTCATTTTTTGTATACACAGACAATTCTGATCCGTAAAGATCGTGAAAACCATTATCTTTAAAAGATCGTCTAAGTTCGTTTTTAACTGTTACAAAAGCATCCTTAATAATACCTAATATCAGTTTATATTGTACGGATTCGTCGTAGGCTCTTGTGGCAGCACTGATTTTTTCCAGTAGATTTTTCATGAGCAATGTCTGAATCTCAATAATCTTATGCTCTGCAAAAACCATCTGGGTTTTTAAAACACGGTCTTTTTCTCCTCTGAATTTAAGCTCATATTTTTCCCGCTCGGCCATAATAACCAGGATACAGTCGCCACAACCTCTTTTTGCGGTAATGGTTGTACGGGCTGGTTTGGGGATTGTAGTGGTGTCACAAGTATCATCTGATTTGTCATCTCCTATGATGACAGTCTTGTCTCCTATTTTAGCCTTAAACCGACCTATAATAGAAACAATAACAACGGCAATAATGGCAAGAAGGATGATGGTGAATGAAAAAACAACTGGAAGACTTTTTAAAAATTCCCACATATCGGTATCATCCTTTGGTAGAGTAATACCGAATTCGTATAAATAGATTATTTTTAAATTAAAGGATGATCAGAAATGGAGTCAGACTGAAATCAGATACAAAATTTCCAGGTGAAGACTTTAAAAATATGGCGGATTTAAATCGAAGAGGAAGAGTGCCTAAGTCATAAACCATTTTATATGAATAGGATGCAGAAAGAATATTAGCATCGAGTTTTGACTTCACCAGGATGGGAATTTTGTGTTTTTCACTTAATTTAATAACGGCACGGTTTATTAAATGATCCGATGTGTCTAAGAATGACACACAGAATTTTTCAATTAAAGCCGTATTAAGTACGGCCACAACACCTGAAATAGTAGTAAGAGCAGATACCGATCGGATATGTGTCCAGGCATCTGAGACAGGTCTCTCAGGGGTTTTTCTTGCAATTTCAAATCTATTCATATAGTTGAAGAACATTTATAGCAGCTACATTTAATCCTCCGGGAGTGAGGACGTCTTCTTCAATCCAGATTTTGCTGTCTTTTAAAGGGTATTTAAAACCAAACTCGGTCATGAGCATAGTTACGGCCTCTTCAGAAGGGTATTTATAGGCTCCTGAAGCCTCAACAGAGACTGAAAGGTGTCTGCACATGCCCATAGGTTGGTCTTCTATAGAATAAACAGCTCTAACTCCATCATTGAAAAAGCAGACATGACCAGGATCATCTCCTGCTGGAAGTCTTTCACCAGCAATAGCCTTTTTTAGTTGATCAATAGAAGATCTATGGGACTCAGCGTATCTAACCACTTCCTGGATAGATTCTATAGCTTCTTTATCGATTGTTAAAAGTCGCATTTAGGTAAATTTTCTCTGATAATATTTTCTTTTAGGTATGTCTTCAGGGACAGCGGACAGTTTTTTTTCAGGGATAGTAACTGTTTCAGGGCTTTTCGATTTTTCCCAATCCGGAGACTCAGGATTACTCTCAGGGAGAGCTTCTTTAATGAGCACTTTCGGAGCTACTTCTTTAAGTATATCTCCTGTATTGGTGAAATTTCTGGTGATTGCTATGACTTCATAAAACAGGCCATTTACAGTAAAATGGTCGCCTGTCTCCAAAGGTTTGCTCAATAGGCCATTAAAGAAAAATTCTGAGAACACACCGAGAGAATTTTTTTTGACAATATAAAACTCAACATCCAGTTCGGAGGATCTGTTTATTGGTATGACTTTTTTCTCAAAGGGACTGAGCCTTTCTTTGTATTTTAGTTGTTGGTTAATTTCATTTAATCTCATCGTTTGTTCTCGGGTCTGCTGCATTTATCATAACTCCTAAATTGGGTTTAAATCCGGGGCTGTTTCGTATCCCATAGCTTCTTCGTAGGCAAGTAGCACTTTTTCTTCTATTTGAAGACGTAATTCATTAACGATAGGGAACGCCACGTCTTTAAAATCTCCTCGTCTATTACGGTGTGTTGGCATGGCCACAAAAAATTTTGATCCATTATTAATGACTTTTAGACCACGCACGACAAAGCTATCATCGAATGTAATACTAGCAAAAGCTTTAAGATCATCCCCGTTTATAAGGTTAATCTTTACTTCTGTAATCTGCATATATGTTTAAGCTCCTTTAATCGTTTTCAATACCAACACAATCTTTCATATTAAGCACCGGTTTAATGCGGTTTATAATTTTTGCTGTAGGCTCAATAGCTGCTTCTATTATTTTTGAATCCTTATAAGCATCCGGGGCCTCATCAAGAGTACTGTATTCAACTGATGTTGAGTATATGTCTTTCATCTGGTCTTTAAAAGAATCAAGACTCAAATTTTTCTTGGCCTGAGAACGGCTCATCATGCGGCCGGCACCATGAGGAGCACTGAAATTCCAATCCGGATTGGATTTACCCTCGCATATAAGTATACCATCTCTCATATTAAAAGGAAGCAGAAATCTTTCCTTTTCATAAGAAGTGATGGACCCTTTTCTAATTATAAGGTCATTAAAATCGATGTAGTTATGCACAGTCTCTATACTATCAATAGGGATCAGCTTTAACATACCTATAATAGTTCGACATATGTATTCCCTATTTATTGATGCATATATTTGAGAGAAGAGCATATCTCTAAGATAACCTACGGCATCAATTCCTTCAAGCCAACGTTGATCATTTGCACACGGGAAGGCGTCTAAATTGGTATCAGAGCTCTTAAACTCTTTTATCTTATCGTAGAGCTCTTTACCTTTATACCGGGCTTTAATGGACTGTAAAGCTTCTTTACGGACCTCTCTGTCCTGGTTTTTTACTTTTTTAATAGCGCTGTCCTGCCAGTAATCACAGATACGTTTACCAAAATTACGTGATCCTGAATGTACAGTTAGCCAGTAATCACTGGTATCAGACAGACCTACCTCAAAAAAATGATTTCCTCCGCCGAGACTGCAGAGGCTATTTATCATTCGACGGAGGTCTCCTCCGATAGCTTTACACCGTTTTATAAACCAATCCATATCCATAGGACTGGCATCAAAAGGGATCCTGAATTTTTCCTGGTACTCTTGACTGAATCTTTGTAAGGCCCTATTAACAGCTTTCCAGGGAAAATCGTCTTTCATGTCTAAGACTGATTTTTCATTTACTTCACAGCCGAAAGGGATACGTGCCCGTATTCTTTTATCCAGGTCTGATAAAGACATAGTAAGATTAGGTCCGACATTATAAGAGAGAAGGCCACATCCAATATCTACTCCTATGACTGCAGGAATCAGTTTGTCCGTCATTTTCATTGTGAATCCGATGCAGCTGCCCCTTCCCGCATGACAGTCAGGTTGAATGACTATAGGATTAGTGAAAGCAGGATGATTAGTAAAAGAGACGATCTGGCTCATGCAGGACTCTTCTACAGAATCAATCATGATATTGGCAGAGGTGTATTTACCGTTAACTGTTATCATATAGATAGGTCCTCATCATTAAAAACTCGTTTAAGAGCTTTAGCTTTCACACTTCTTTTGTCGTTTCTGATTTCTCTTTTGGTCGAAGCCCTGTTTGCTGATCGATTAGTTTTCGATCCGTCTTTTGCGGCTCCGTAGACATAAGTAAAGCCATCATTATCCATTCGCCGCTGACCCATTAATTTCTTAAATTCAGGATCTTTCATTTTTTTGTCCGATTAGGAAAGTCCTTATAGACAACTTTTACAATACTATCGGCAATACTTTGTTTATTTAAGACCTTAAAATTTCTATACTCCGAGTTCTTAGGGAAAATAAATCGTGCCACATGGGACCCAGCTCTCTGCATTTCTGCTTTATCATTGGTTATAACGAGATCACAGCCGTTTTTCAGCATAGATTCACGGGCCAACTTAGTCAGTTCCTGTGGCGTGGCCCCAACTTCGAATTTGAATCCGACCAGATACACATCAGGGGCCCATTCCTTTATGTGGCTGATAATTTTAGGGTTCGGGGTAATGGTCTGACGCATATACTCAATGAATGCTTTAGGATCGGATGACTTGAGTTTAAGTTTACCTATACCTTTAAATGTAAAATCCGATACGGCCATGGCATGTATGACTACCTGAATGTTCTTTCTTTTAAGGACCGATCGGATAGTTCTGAAAGCGTCTTTAGCTGTCTTTACAGGATATAGATTAGCCGATTGTTTTCTGAAATAGCTTTTTATCCCGATAAATTCAGATGGTACAGCGCTATTTTCAGCGTGTACATAATGAATAACAGCACCGGTTTGTGCCAGTCTATCGGCTATTAAGGCTCCAAGTTTACCTGTGCTGATATTGGTCATGACTCTGACATCATCAATATATTCCCGAGTACCGCCTGATGTGATCAGGATATTCATAAATAGAGCCCTTTCTTTTAAGCCTTATACAGTATTATACCATTTTTTGACGTTTTTATTAACTTAGTTGAATAAGAAAATAATGAGTGGTGACTTATCTTATTTAAAATCAATCACATTACACTATTATTTTCGTTTATCTGTACGACGCTCTTTACGGGATCTCAGCTGTAATGAGGATTTTCTTATAAGAAGTTCTTTTTCTAATAGACTGAATACGGCCTGAAGACTTTTACCAGTATTATATAAAGCTTCACTGGGGATCTTTTCTATTCTTTCATTGGTCCCGCATCCTTCATATATCATGTTGTATGAGATGCAGTTAATTGGGTCTGTCTTGAATTTTTCAGCATCAAACACTATTTCAATTTTTGTAGAGAGGGGCTGCATGCGTTATTTAAGTCCTTTAATTTTAGGAATGAGTACAAAATCTATCCATTCTTTTCTTGAGTAATAGATGTTGCTGATAAATCAGCTATTTTCTTCCTGCTCTTTAGAAACATGATAAATCCTTTGAAAAATTTATTTACTAAAATTCTTTGGGAGGGTACAAAATCTGTTTAAGAGTCCTCCCGCTACACCAGTAAATGTCTCAGCACACTCATTTGATAATGTGACAACAGGACAGTCGTCACAGTACGCTTTTCTACAGGGGTATCCCGATAGCTTAATTACTTTTTCTCGTAAAATATCCACAAAGCTAACTAATAGCTGAATATCCTGCTTAGGGCCTAATCTTTTAAATTCTTCTTCATCCAATAAATATTTCATATATCATTAAATTTCAATGGAAGATATAGACTCCAGCATTACCGTAAAAACCCAGGCGGTCTTTTCCTGAACAATTATTTTGACTCTTCCGTATATGTCTTTATCAAGAATTTCTATTTCCTGACCTTTTTTCAGGTTAAATATACCATAACCATCGACTCCAATTACAATGTCTCTGGTCACATAACGCTTCTGTACCTTTTCGTCTGGTGCCTGTGGTAGATCGTGATAGTAATAATGTGTGCTCATATTTTCGATCCTTAGGAATAGGGCCCCTATATAGGAGCCCTATTATATCAATAACTATTTATCCGATTTTTCAGAATCAGGTTTTTTGATCAGTCGATCCATGAGACCAGTAACTGCCCCACCTGCTTTTCCCATTACTGAATTCACAAGCGGCATGAGCTGATCGTTACTCATGAACCCCTCAATTAACTTACCGATACCCATACCTTTGGAAAAATTTTCGGTCATCTTCGAAAGAGTCGTAGGGTCACCGAAAATAGTCATGTCCGCTCTGGAAGTCATAGCTGCCATGGCCTTGGCAAATTCCACTCCAATAGTCTGCTGTGCTGTAATCTGTAGCTTACCCAGTTCAAATTCCACTGAAATCTGCTGATGTGACGCTTTAGCTTCCAGTTCAGGTTTCAAAACGTCATTAATCCGCTTGGTATCCACAGCCACCTGCTTCTCAGCAACTTCTACTGGTACCATCTGTTCTGCACGAAGACCTGCAGCACGAGCCTCCATAGACATCTTCTCAGCCTCTGCTGAGCGGACTTTAGCCACATAGTCAGCTTCCGCAGCCTGTTTACGTCCGGAAGCCTCTTTCTCAGTCTTATAGGCCACCACATCAGCTTTCATCTGTTCAACCTGTCGGGACTGCTCGATCTCAGCCTGTTTATCAATGATCAGCTTCTGTTTCTGTCGTTCAGCAGTCTGGGCAACCTTAACGGTCTCGACTTCCTGCCGGGCTTTCTCAGCCAAAGCCTCAGCCTTATTCATTTTTTCCTGTGCTAGCGCTCTCTCAGAGTCTTTTTCGGCCACGGCTATCTGTTGGTCACGAAGGGCTATTTCGATAGCCTTTTTCTGTTCTACCGTTTTAGTTTGGATCAGCCTGTCTTTTTCAACATTGGCTGTTGATACCTGCTGTTCTTTTTCGACGGACTGAAGTTCAATTTCCCGATTCCTATTGATGTCCCTTTTTGCTACTTCTTCCTGAGCCTGGATCTCAGTCATTGATGCAGTCTTATTTTGTATGGCTTGATAAGATCTGACTTCTCTGGCCTGGTCCGCTTGTTTGAAAGCCATGTCCTGTTCCTGCAGTAGAACTTCTTTTTTAGTTTCTACATTTCTTTTTGTTATTTCTAGTTCTGCACCTCTTTCATACTGATTACGAACCACTGACGTTTCAGAAATAATTTTCTGTAAATTTTTCAGACCCTGAGCATCAAAACTGTTGTTTGGGTCCATCACGTTCATAGGAGCCTGGTCGAGGCTTGACAAAGTGCAATCTTCGAGTTCCAAACCATTCTGAAGAAGTCCGTCCTTGACAGTTGACATAACTTCCCTCTTAAATTCGTCTCTCCTTAAGTTAAGATCCTCAAGTGTGATCTTTGCTGCAACTGTTCTCAAAGCGTCAATGAGCTTTTCTTTTTCCAGCTCTTTTACGGCATTCGTTTGAGCTTCCAAAAGACTCCGCTGATCAATTTTTCCACCCTTTTGGGATGCAGTTGATATCTTGTCTCCAAGAGTCCTGGCGGCAGTCTGAATACCTCCATAGATATTACCTTTACCACCACCTTCAGCATCAGCTTTCACTCGTATGTAAAATTCAGCTACTACTTCTGCCCTCATTTTATCCAGAGTGATAAGGGACTCCTTACCCTTACGGTCTACGGCAATCTTCATTGTCTCAAGTGAAACAGGAATAATTTCATGCAAAAAACCAATAATGATTCTTCCTTTATCCTTAATGACTTCAGGGCCACCCTGACCGGTTTTAAAATAAGCCACGTTACCTTTGGCTTTGACATACAGACTTGAAAAGATCAAGCCTATACCTGCCAGGAGGATGATACCAAGGCCTACCCCGGACCAGATGGTCTTTGATATACTGCCGGGGATGTAGAGGATGGAAGTAGCAATCAGACCTGCTCCGATGAGGAGCATTAAACTTAACGTACCTTTGAGCTTCATACACGAACTCCTATTTGTTATATGTTATATGGATCTAAGACGCTCTTGTCTTTTTAGCAACCGCATTAATAGGCATTTTTTTTATTTTCAGGGTAACTTTAGATATACCAGACGATAGAGATAACTCCCATTTTATTTTCTGGATTAGCTTTATCCTATTACCTTTAGAATCCACCACCTTCGTTCCCGCAACAGTACCATCACTGATAATTCGCAGCTCGGTATCTTTCATGACTTCTCTCCGTTTAACTTTTTTTACTGCCAGTTTAGGGCGCTGTTTTAACTCGTTAATTACTTTTTGAGCAGCAACACTATTTTTGATAGACGCCTCACCGAAATACTTCATATAATCTCCAACGGGAAAGGGGGATGTTCATATGGCATATAAATATCCTTTCTTAAAAACGGGCACTGCAACGGTTACGCAAAAAATACATCACGACATTTCAATCTATTTTGTTTAACACGTTTTGCAGGTCTTGAATTGTTTTATTAAGATCTTTAATTTCAGTCCTGATTTTTTTATCGTTGAGTTTAATACCGTATCTTTTAATGAATTCTTTAGCTTTAGGAATATCTAAAAAAGTAAGATAAATATCCCAATCATCAAAATAAAGTTCTATAAATTCATTGATCTTAATTTTTTGATGATGGTCTGATTGCAAAGTATCAGAGAGTTTTTTGAATACTTTATCTGTTGAATAAAGAGTAAGTTTTTCAGTATCAATTCGAGTTTCCCAAACTCCTTCACAAAGAAGGTTATTCTCGAACATGTAAGTTTTTTTAAGTTCTGCAATTTCCTCATCAATGGCGGACAGCTTTTTATAAAGTTCGTCAATTTGTAGGCTTAAAGACTTTTTTTCTTCAGCTTTCCCCATGAGTAGTTCTTTGATAGGCATTTATTTCAATTCTTTTTTAAACATTTCTGCTGTGATTTTCTTAGGTATTTTTTCTCTCACCTGTTCAGTTATCTTTTTTAGGAGCCTTTTTCCTCTTTCTGTTTTATATAAATCATCAGAAGCCTTCATGATATAAGACATGGAATTAGGATCTTCTGCTTTTTTCTTATACTCTTCAGATAACTTGACCCAGGCTTTATGATGAGCAATATTTTTTACCCTGGTCTTAAAAGAGGGTATATTTTTTAAAACTTCTTGAGTACTGCTAATAGGTAAATAAGTGGGATGAAGGGTGATATTAAAACCGTTCTCACATGGGATGCCGTTTCCAGGAAGGGCTCTTTGATTCCAGTCTTTTTCCGAAACCCCTTCTTCCGGATCTGTATTGTTCCAGTATGAGTAAGGGATGAGATACTTTTGACGTGAAATAATATTACCTATAGAGGGCCTCTCACAGAAGGCCATGACCAGTACCTTGTTCGGTATAGGTATAATATCAAGTACACATTCAAAATCACACTCAGGATCCCGGTGATGTGTTTGTCGTATCTTCAAACTTCTATCTTCTATTATATGCCTCACTTCCCAGTAAATAGATGTGGCAGTCCCGTCTTTGGAGTATATTTTTTCTCCCATAGCCAGTTTATCTATAAAATTAACACATTTTTTAGCGAAAAACTCTTCATATTCTTTCTTTATAGCGTCTGTAACCAAGGTCCTCAACTGCCCCATTCTTTTTCTGAGTGCATAGAGACTCGGTACATCAGTCATTCTGTAGGCATTGTAAATTTTAGTGCTCATAAATTTTTTATTCCTGTTTTTCTGTCTGAGTACTGTCTTCGAGCCTAAATATTTCTTCTTTAACTTTATTTTTAAAGTTTTTTACTTTAAAAACGGCCTGACCAATTTTCTTGGCGGCACTGTCCGGAGACATTTCAAGAACAGGTTTAGCTTTATCAATGGCCTGTTTCTTTGATCGTTCTATTTCCCAGTGAATAAAGAATGCTGCAAGTACTAAAATAGCAATAACAGCTACAACTGTTAAGATTGGTTTCATAAATTATTCCTTTTCTTCAAGATATTTGCTTTTATAATTGGCCATTACTTCTTTAAAACATAATTTAAAACAAGTATCCCAACCTTTACCGTCGCTTGCAGTACTAATACCTGTGTCAAAGAATTTTCGAGACTGTTGTATAGCTCTTTCACATTCCCACACAGCAATCCATGATAAAGCATCTACCAGAGTAGGCTCTTCGCATGACCGTTGTACTGCTTCCTGTAAATTCATTTATGTGTTTTTAAACTCCTGTTCTTAGAAACTGTATCAGCCATTAGGCTATAAATTCTTAAAGATTCATTGTATACTGACTCAAGAGAGCCTTTAAAATAGAATACTGGAAATATTTTTTGTTTAGATGTGCAGTTAACATTAACATACAGTCCTGCAACCTGACTATCAGGTATAGGCATAGAAGGATCAGAAACAGGGGCATCGTGCTCCCCAAATGTGCCCAGCATTTTAATATTATTTAAACAGGAAACGTCATATCGTTCATTTTCTTCTCCTCGGACATAGACCATGATAGCTGTGCAGGCATCTGTTTGACCTAATTGTTTTAAAACTTCCATGGACGTTGTTATTTTATGTCTATAATCTATATGATACGTCTCTACCTTATGATAGAGGTAAAACATGTGCGTCCGATATACCACATTATTAATAGTAGCATAGGTGCAGACTGCATAATGACCTTCTGAGTGTGGGTAAGGCTGTACCCCGTGTATGATCAAATCATTTAAACTGATTCCATATGCAAATAAAGTCTCCATTATATGTCCTTTTTAAATTTCACAACACTGTTTTTTACATGGGATACAACGAAATTCCAATGAAACATCTGCACCAGAGCAATTTTCTTCTCCTACATGACCTTGTAATGTGTAGATAAATACGCCAAGGGCCTCAGGAGGATTTTTAAGATTCACAGAGTTTATATCAATGACCATATCAGAGCCTTTAGAGTTTGTAAAAGTCACACGTTTTATATCCAAAGGTTTAAATTTTTTAGGCTTTTTTAGCATATCTTTTTTAAGTAAATTAACCTGGGCCTGGGATGTAAATATATAAGTTTCATCTTTTTCAGTCGTGTAACCTAATTCCTTAGCTATTTTCTGACACTTAGCACAGGAATGAGAATCAAGTCCTTCTTGAATCCCATGCATGCAAGTCCATAAATGCTCAGCCCATGTCCCCATATTATTTCTCCAATTTCTGTTCTTTTTCGATTCTTTTCTGTGTTATATCTACACACTTTTGATATAAGGCCAAACTTGAATATTTATTACCATCTTGGTACCCACACATAGCAGGGAAATAAAATCTATTCACAGAAGTCATCCCGAAACTAAACAAAATAAAATCTGTTAATTCTTTTTGTAGAGTATCTTTAATAATTTCTTTTTGATATATATTATTAAATTCTCTGAACTCGTTAAATTTAAACTCTGAGTAGGACATAGTATCATTTGAAAGAGTGGGGTACTCTTTAACCAGAAGCTGTCTCGCAAGAAGTTCTTCCCTATACTTTTTATGTATATCATTTAACTTTCTACGAGTATAAAATGAAGAGCCCTTGTATGTTCCAAATTCAGTGACCTGGTTTTTAATGCATAAATCATAAATATCTTTATGCACAAACATACCGGAAGTTATTGGTGCAGGAATTTTGTTACCTTCTCCCAGGACTTCTTCAATACTACAATTGAAATGTTTTTCTATAATTTTAACATTAGTATCTTTAATAATATCTTCAATCCTACCATAGTCGTCATAGGAACCAAAAATTGGGAGCGTCACGGGAACATAAAAGCACCAAGGGTGAAGTAAGTTATTGTTACCATCTCCAATCTTATAAGGAAATTTGGCGACTTCCAAAGGAATATAAGCCACATTATCATTGTAACCTATATTTATACTGGAAACGGAACATGCTACATTGAAACATCCCATTATTTAATACTCATTTCTCCGATTTTTGTTCTTCTGAAGTACCGGGCATTTTAAGAACATTGTTGTTTCCATACCCATATCGGCCATCACTGTTACAGTCTGTAGTGTCAATACTGGAGGTACCACATTTAGGACATTTAAAATCATGATATGGTGACATACTGGGCTCAAAATCTCCCGGCTCACCTTTAAACCTGCATTGATTACATTTAGGCATTATTGTGCTCCTCTAAGCTAAATTTTTAAAACCGACCAAAGTTTCTCTGCTAAATCGTTTCGTGCCTGGGAGTAAGCCGCATGCGCCCCGACATCAGATACGTTTGCATCAACAGACAAAACTCCCTTAACCATTCGAATAGCTGACATGATACTTTCAGCATCATCAACCCGATAGGTTTTATCCAAAACCACAGTAAGAACTATAGTACGATCTGACATAAGACAAACCTCACTCTGTAATATTATTTCAGAGTCCTTTAATTAAAATAGACGCTACTAGTGCTACAGCAACACAGATGAAAACGATTGCCATTATAACAGCATCCCCATTGGTCGGGGCCATGTCCTGAGACGTATCTTTCTCAAATCTGTTTTCTCTTTCAGCTTGCCACCATTTTTTAAAGTTCATTATAGATACCTCATAAAATGACATATTTTGATATAGTCATATTGTGTTTGAGGCTCTTTAGGAAAACATACATTAGGTTTTCTGATACGATGTTCCATATACATGCCACTCCAATATGCGCTAGGATATCTTTTAAATATGTCTTGAACTTCTTTTGACATTTCTGTTAAGAGATCTTCATCTTCATGAAGGTTAGAACTTTCTATACCTAAAAAATCTGTGTTAAATCTGAGTGTTGAATAATATTTAGTTTGATAGGGTAGACAACCAAAACGTTCAACAGGTACATTTAAAGGTACAATTTTGTCACATACAGCATAACAGATTTTTCGTCCAGGATAAAGTACAGTACCTGGTGCGTAATCCCAATCATTTGCTATACCATAGAGTCCTCCAGGACCAGTAAGACATGTTCCATTATACATCATGAAGGCCGCTACCCTTGCAAGAGGCTGAGATTTATTTTCAAAAGAGGCGTCAATAAAATCACGCCGTTGTTGCTTTTTAAGAGCATCTTTATCATAAATTATATCTATGTTATTTTTAGCTATTTCCAGTAATTTTTTAGTCACAAATCACTTCCAGATATCTTGAAGGTACATTATCAGTCAACCACACCTCATTATCAGAGATATAAAACTTTAAACCCTCTTCATGCATCCTTTTAGCATCAATATTTAATACGGCAGGGTTTCCGTGCCTTGATCCTACCTTAACAGCTGTCTCAATATCTTTTGACAGATGCACGTATTGTCTGGCTTGTTTATTAATACCATGAAGCATGATACTATTTATACTATCCTTAGATGTACCGTGATACAGGGTATCTGGGGGTACAACAGAACTCAACCCTAATTCAATGGATTGAATAGAATGTCCCTGACTCGCCCGGATTTTGTTGCCTTCAATAGCAAATCTCTTTTTCTCATTGGTAGCCACTATTTCAAAAAGCTCTTCTCGGTTTATATTAGTTTTACTTAAAAGTTCATCAATATCGGCCCACCCATTACCATCAAGGTGAAGACCAACACATCCAGGGTCATGCCTTAAGATCAGACTCAAAAACCTGCTCTTTTTTATTAGCTCTTTTTTCATTTAATATTCATTCGCTTATTTCATCCTTATTCACTGGACGATCAAAAAAATCTTCTCTTTCTATTGTCTCTATTCCCTGTTTCAAGATTATATGGACATTTTGGACATTTTGCGTGTACGGACATTTTATTTTACTCCTGTAGGAGGAACGTGTGTATTTCATTTTTTAGCCATAATAGAAGCAATAACTATATTTAATCCCGCACAGATATCCGCCGCTTCAAATAATGTTACTTGAAGATCACAATCTCCTGTGCCGTCTTTGGATTTTATTTTAAGACGAATAAAGTCTTCCGGTCTTCCTTTTTCAGGCTTATTATTAATACCTGCACGAATATATCCATCAATATAGGTAGCTTTATATTTCCACTCTGTTTTTTGCACAGCCATTGTCTACTTCCTTTATTTTCTTTACAGGCACTACTGGATGGCATATCGCTAATGAGTAGCCGCCTATGACATGACAAAACTCCTCACATGAGCTGTCATGGAAATGGACCCTTCTATGACCGCACATGTTACATTCTTTCCCTTTACTACAACGATATTTACGTCTCAATGATCCTTCTTTGCACTTTGAATTGTTAATATACCATCATAATGTTCGCCGCAAATATGAACTTCCGCTTTAGCTTTACAACCAGCATGACCACATAACGGCATATTATCCTTACTACAATAGACATCCAAGGGTATCTCTTCCCATATATAACCACATTTAGGGCACTTACGTTCCATTACTTCGTAGGCGGTATCGTTGAACAGCTCCCAATTATTCCCGCTTTCGATGAAACCGAACATTGACTTCTTTTTGAGGGATGTAAGTGCTTCTTTACCCCCACATTTTACACAGCGAGAAAGAGGGCCAGAATTTCCTGAATAGGGTTTCATAGTCGCGTAGTCTTTTTCACGAGCCTTGATCCCGTCTAAAATCTGACGTGTTGTAGCTCTCATAGATCATCTCCTGTTTATTTTTTTATAGTTATAACGGTTCTTTATGGTGCGGGGGAGTGGAGTGTCCCTGGGGGGCATTTTATAATCCTCGTTTATAAGATATTCGGGTTCAACGTTTTTTAAACGCTCTGCACCTACATCATCAGAACTTCCATTATAAATAACTTTCCCATTCAAAGATACAGTAACATCAACTTTTTCTAAAGACTCTTTAGACGGATTGGTTTTACAGTTTATGAAAGGGCAGTCTGGTTCTATATCCGCTTTTCGACCGGGCATAATCACAGATCTGTCTAAAAAAGGGCATTTAGATGATTTTAGCTGCAATGGTATAGGACAATCGTAACAATTTTTCCAATTAAGTACAGGCATGACGTCTCCTTAAACTTTAAATTTTTTAAGTATTTTAAGATCCTTTTGTACACGATCAATATCTTTTTTGATGTCCCACCAGGCTATTAAAAAGAAACGATTGTCTTTAGTAATTCCAAGAAGAACCGGATCCGTAGGCTGTTCTCTCTGTTTTAAAAAACGATGGTATTTTACATGACGCTTTTCTAGGACCGGGTAAGCTATGGAAAACCCTTCAAATATGCCGGTTTTTTTAGCCTCAAGCATCCTGAGTTTGGCCCCCATAGGTATAGAAAGCTCTGTCTCTTCTACAGATTCTATTTTAAGAAAAACTTTCAGGAAAAAAAAGTCTAATTTTATCCCTTTCACACTTATAGTGCGAGTATCTGTAAAATCGTCATCATCTCTACGAGGCACCTCTATAGAATGCACTTTGCTAAAAGGTTCCGCTATAGCAAAAACTAAAAAAGAGATGCTTAAGACCCCCGTAATTAATGCAGAAAATGCCCCTAAAATCGAGTATAGGCCATTTTGAGTCCCATTTACGAAAACATGATAAGTTCCTAATGCTGATGCTGCACATATGGTAATATAAACAAGAGATGAAAAAAACTGTTTAAAAGTTACCGTAAAAGATTCTACGATATTATGAAGTAGACACCCAACTTTCATCAGGCTCATCTTAAACATACGCTCTACTACTTTTAATGAGACTTCGTGGTAATCTTCCGTTCTGGTAAGTTCATCAACATCTTTTGAGAAAAACTTTTTTGAGTCTATCATTATCTGATTTGTAAGGCCTAATTCATGGTCCAGAAGGAGTTCTTCTTCAAATTTTTTAGCATAAAACACTTCTTTGTTCAATATAACAGGATGTCGTATCGCTATTAGAGTCGAGGGATCAAGTACGTCATTCATAAGAAATCCTTTATTTAGATGTTAGTTTTTACGGGCAGTGTAGGAAGTTTTTTGACCTGGAATCGACCATCAAATATTCTGGACACTATCAAAACTTCAGTATTAGGTGGAATAGGCTCATCCCCTTCTACTGTAGTACAGTAGATATTATGTATGGCCCCATATGGATCACTGATTCTAACACGCCCATCTTCTTTATTCACTGTAGTAGAAGTCTCCCCATGCAGACCTACAAAACAACCAAGGTCATCTAAAGCAGTAGTCCCTTTTTTTGGCATGTATCGGGCAATGACTGTAGAACATGCCCTGGTAAAGGCTATAGCTGCTACAAGGGCTATGCTGAAAGATACCCAGAAATAAAGTATAACCGGAATCTTAAAAGTTGAGAAAAAGCCGTTACAGACCAGTCCTATGAAACCAAAACTGACTCCAAGAAGCAGGAGTATGATACTGATAGGGCATTTACCTATACCCAAAAAACTAAGCAGGCTGGAGGTCAGGCTATGACTTACTTCATGATTTGCATCATGGTTCACGTCATGGAAATCAGGATCAGCGTCGTGGCTGACATCCATGTGATCGGAGGTACTTCCTCCTATGGCTGTTATGAACAAATAAAGGACCCAGAAGACTATCGAGGCTGTGAAAACTACATTATACCAGTCGAACACAAGAGATTTAGCATATTCCATATTAGGTTCCTTTGCTTAGGTAATGTATCATACAATGGCTATTTATATCACCAATGATTTCACAATTGTACGGTAATAAATCTATAGTGCCCCATTTACCACCACACCCATACACTAATCGCCCTTTTACCCAGGTTCCTATCTCTGGATGAAGATGGCACACAGCTGCTGCAGGGTCATGAAACTTTTTTCCATTAGGGTGGTTTTTTAGATACATCCCCATTACTTCTCTGAGCAATTCCCCGGCTCGACTCTTCGGTCGTACTGAGCACATCACAGCATGCATTGTATTTTCATAAACTATCGTATGGCAAACATTTTTTGATATGAATCTTTTTTCGATAGGCATTTCCAAAACATGTTTTGCTGCGTCTACATTACCACACAAGTTGAATGTAGGTACGAATTCTTTACCCACGAATTTATCCAGCTTTACCTGAGGAGTTATTCCATGTTTCTCCAAGTACTCGTAGGACACGTATCCTCCTTGTACCGTCACTTTTTTTGGGTATGGGGCTGCATGTACTAAATCTCTTTCCAGATAAAATTTATCTCCGAATACAGCTCCTATGCTGTCTAAAGGCCCACATCCGAAGTACTCAATGTTCTCCTCTGTCTTAAGAATGTCAAAGAGCAGCTGAGACCCTAACCCGTCATGCTTTTCTGTCCCAGTGTACTGGTATTTATTTAGGAGCTCTACGTGAGTGCCCCCTATCGACCGTTTATTTCTGTCTACCGAACTCACCCCTACCGGGATAATCAGACCACACTCTTTTAAAAGAAATTTCGTTAAGGCTACCTGATCGGGATCCCCAGGGCTTATTGTGATGAGGCAAATATCAACTCCAGCGTCTATAAAGTAGCATAGAGCGATAAAATCATCTAAATCTCGCCCAATATCTGTCTCCATTATAATTTTCATTTTATAAGACCATTATTTTCCATAATCTACATGATAAATTGACCGCTTTGTAACAGGGCCTACATCATAGGTAGTACTTACACATCCAAAAAGAAAGTTACCTGATTTACCCTGAAGAGCCTCATCGAGACCTAACATTGTAGAAGGCGGGTATTTTTTATTTGTTGACTTAGTACTCCACTCCAAACCTACTTGTATGAGTTCATTTATAGGGCAGGCTCGTAAAATTTCATGGGCATGCCAGAATCCTCTGACCTTTGATTTGCTTATATTCAATTGAATGCATAAAGTGTCAGGCCATCGTCGAAAAACATGGGATTCTTCTATAGTATAACCGGCTTTTTTGATAAGGTTTAACACTATATGTCTGGTTTTTAATTTCATCGACTGCTGCTTTCTTCTCTTAATAATTTTAAGATACGGTTATCTTCCGCTTCCATGATTTCATACATACCTTTGGTATATAGGGATGTTTGCCCACTCACAGGCAACCCAGTGAGGTATATATTTGTGTTTCAATCCACGTTCCAGTGAAGGAACGACAATGTCTAATATAGCTAATAAAACGCTGAAAATTCCAGCGTTCCTCCGGGAGAACTGGTTTTAGTGATCGATATGATCCTGCTTCGTGTAATACCTGCTTTATTAATATTATCGGAAAGATTTTGCAGGCTATATCCGGTTAAAGACTGAAAATCCACTTTTTTTTCTTCTACCATGTCAGGGACCTCGGTTTCCAGATCGGGTAGTGATAGACCTTTAGGTTTCAGGCCTAGAAGCATGTCTATGACCTGATTTTTGATGTTCATGATCTCCATATATTTTTCTTCTGTTTTTCTCTGATATTCCTGAGAAAATTCCAATTCGAGGTCAGAGTACAGGAGACTCAGTCCATTGTCTATAGCTTTCCCGACAACTTCTTCACAGTCTTGCTCAGAATCGTCGAAATAAGCATTCATTCCTTTTATGATGCTCATTATTGACTCGTAGCTCTTATCAATCAGAGTTTCTTTTACTGTCATAGAATTTACTCCTTCACTGTTGAAATTCATTGTTATAGGGAACGAATATAAGGGCATCTTTATACTTTACACGATAAATCCAGCCCCCAGGTACCCTTGTTATACAATAAGCAGTGTTTTCATCTGTTAAAGTCTCATGTAGTTCTAAGTTATATATAGTTTTACCGTCCATGACAATACTCCTGTGTTAAGAGCCATTGTTCCGGGTCTTCTTGGGAAATTTCATGGAGTTCTTTATAACTTTTTGAGAATATTAAACGGACAAGTTCAGCATCGTAAAACATAAATTCTCTGTTATGACTAATGCTCATAGCTCCCTCAAAAGCATCTTTCGTATCTATCATGAAACATGATTCCAAGGGTTCTTTTAATTCATTACCCTTAATTTTATTGAAGCAGCTTCTACAGATAGTCTTCCCCTTCTTAGTTACCTTAGGCCCTACAATGGCACTAATTATCCAAGTGGCATAACCACCATCATGTTGACTATATAAAAAAGTACCGCATTCAACACAGTGTATCGACATAATCACCCAGCTTTCTTAAAATTGTAGTAGTTTCCTGCTTTGATAAAGTCATCCTCAGAGAACTCTATCATGGTCTTAAAAGCAATGACATTATCTGTGGGTGGTATCCCCCTATCTTTAAGCCTTACACAAACCTCAGCTATCAACTCCCCTTTAAACCATATTTTCGTGTGAGACCGGGACCTATATACCTGATAGACTTTCCCGCTCTGACCCTTAACCAGAACAAAACCGTATTTTAAATACTTCCTAAATTCAAGCTCTGTGATCATCTCACGAAGAGTTTCTATCGCCTTCCACTCATTCTCCGGTATTGTGTCATAAAAATCTGCCCGACTCTTGACTATTATAGTGAGATTATTTCTAAGCTGTCTGAGTTTGTATTTTATCCCATCGATTACTATATCAGACGTAAAAGGATCCTGATTATCTAAGACCCTATGAGATACAAGCTTAAGAGTGAGATGAAGACCGTCTGTACCTTCTCTTTCTTCAAGACGGTATCTTGGATTTATTCCTGGAGGTCCGTAGACTTTGGACGCATCTGCAATTATAACAGGGGCTCCGAAGAGCTCTCCTATTGTCCTTTCAGGTCGTGTAGGGGACATTAAGTCAGGGTTATTTATGTAAGGAGGGTGTGTTACCCTCACTCCTACTCTTGTAGGGTCAGGATAAGTGATACCAGAATTTGCCGGAGAAAAATAGCTAAACAGCTCTTTATGGGACAGGGCATGAAAATGCTCTCTTGTAAGAGTGATTTTCTCAATAGGTATGTCTAATCTTCGTAGATTAGTCATAGCATCTACTATAGCCGGCAAAATAAAGGTATCTGAGGTCACCCTAAAATCCCATCAAAAGGGGGAACAGATAAGAGGTCATACGCCTTAGATGTAGGGGTCTCCTTATTTTCAACTATCCTGAACTCAGTCTCCTGATAGTCTTTTGCTTCAATCTTAAGTTTCTGATACTCCTGCTCAAACTTCCCTTCCAGGAGCACTTTATCCACTTCCTGATCCATGGTAGGATCAGAAGAAGCCTCAATAAGGGCCCTGGCGGACAACTGCATGGATTTAAGATCTATGGACTCAGCCAGAGCTTTATAACCTTGTTTCCCGGCCATCTGTGCCATAGTCTCTTTCTCGAAAGCCTGTGACCTCTCAATCATGGTATTGATCTCAAGCTGGAGTACCTTTCTGGGCAGGTCCTGGGAGGACTCCTGAGCTTTCTTATACTGGGTTTTAGCGGAAACTATAGCGGTCTTGGCCATGTCATTGGCCCTTGTATAGGCTTCTGTCTGAGCAGCTATCTTTTCATCGATGGCCAGTTTCACAGCAAGGATCTTCTTTGCTTTCGTATCATCGCCACCACTCTGGGCTTTTAGAGCCATCTTGAGGAGTTCCTGGGACTGTATGACAAGCTTCTGCAGGTCCTTTCGATAGGTCATGGCAGCAGACATGGCCGAAGCGGCTGTGGCTTCTTTAAGGCTTGCCAGTTCCAGTTCTTTCTGGACGGCTCCTTGAAGCTTCTGGGCTACTGACTGGGGTTCTGGTTCATCATTTCCCCAGATGAATTCACCTATTTTTTTGAGAATGCCTTTTGCCATAGAGACTCCTTTTTTATTGTTACGAAGTCTTCAAAGAATCGGGAAGAAAATGACTCTTGAAGCAATTTAAGCTGACTGTTTTGTAAAAGTACCAATCTTTCAATTTCTAAATCATATAAAGCAAGTGCTATTATTGTCTCATCAAAATTTTCTTCAATTACCTCTATGCACTAATTTTTTATAATCATCTTCAGTCATTTTATTAATCCTACACTAAAAGGCCTTCGATACGATCATCGTAAAGAGCCAGTGCTATTGCTATCTCTTTGACATCTTCTTCACGCCTATAATTTTTATTAGTTCTTTTGATGCGCTCATTAGAGATCTTGTTAAGATCTGGCATGATCTTTTCTAAGATGCTATTACCTTTTGACAGTAATGTTTTATAGTTTTTGTCAGTCATTATTAACCTTTCGGCTAAAAAAATCCTCGGCAGAAGTTAAGCACTCTTCTATTGATCCACCAAAAAAAAACTGTTTAGGCATAAGCATTGGGCCTATTCCCAAGAACCATCGTGATCCTTGACTATCAAGAATTCTGGACAAGACAGTTCCGGGGACTCCTTCTAGTTTACTTTCCAGAGTTTTAAGACGTTCTTTTATGTTATCAGGTGCAGTAACAGACTCCGGCACTTTCTGCAAAGTGTTTTCTGCAATTTTTATAAACTGTTCAGCAGCATTTACTGCAGCTGTTTGTTCTGTTGATGCTGGGACACGTTCTATAATTTGAATTAAATTGTATCCTTCCTTTGCAATGATATTACGATTGATACATACATG
>Ga0315285_10001935_pt1 | contig 21759 bp, 13 predicted proteins | sample YL17G09_36_MG_FD_203698 | JGI IMG/M metagenome (GOLD analysis project Ga0315285, IMG submission 203698) | Sediment microbial communities from Yellowstone Lake, YNP, Wyoming, USA - YL17G09_36 | ecosystem: Environmental > Aquatic > Freshwater > Lake > Sediment | place: USA: Wyoming | collected...
TTTCGTTGTCGAATCCTGGGTCGATGATGATGCCTTCCTTTGTTTTGGGGCATGTGATCACGTAGCAGTTTGCTTGGAACATTCCCACCGTAAACGTTTGTATTGGCATGTGGTGTCAGCAGTCTCGAATGGTTCTTGGACTAGTTAACCGTTTGTTGTTCTCTGCAAGAAAAGGTTGATTTCAGAGCAGAGCTGCCGCGTGATCTGGTTGGTCTTGGGTTCCAGCGTAGTGGTCGTTTCCGTTTCTGGAGAAGTTTTAAAACCTGAAGCATTGATGTGATAGGCGGGCGCTGTGATTTGCGTAGCACAATGTCGCGGTCTCTGACGGCAACGGAAAGTTCAGAGTCTTCAGAAAAGACTGGTTATAGAGTGTTTGCGCTTTCGAGTTGGGCGCTGTATCTGGTGGTTCTTGGATCAGTTCTAGATGTTCTTTCAACTTTCTTCCCATGGGGCGAACTCATTTTTGGTCGGACTGCTTTTCTGCCTTTTTCCATTCCTTTGCCACTTGGATGGAGCGTGTTTTTTCTGGAAAGCAATTTCTACACTGTAGCGGTCAACGTGGTGGTGAGGCTTGCTTCCATCTTGGGGTTTGCCGGACTATTGGTTCGCGGGCGCGCTGGGAATGCTTCGTCTAACTGGGTACAATGTGTTTCGGTCGGTTTGTCTTTTGCCGCCATCGGAGTCTTCTCTCGGCTTGAGATGGGCTTCAGTTACGGGGTCTACATGGTCCTTGTCGCCGGCATACTGAAGCTCGTTGGTGTGATTGGGCAAAACGTTGAGATGGAGCTGGTTTCCGAAGGCAGCGACTAGTAGACTGGTCCGTGTTCTTGCAGTTTCCAGAGTAGTCGGCGAGTCATCGTAAGAGGCAAAGACGCGGTTTTGCAGCGGCTATGCTGGCCTCGTCATGGTGAATCGGAGCGAGAAATTTGATGGAAAACCTTTTAAATGTAAGCTGTAACACTAATAAAAGATCATATAAAAATTGAGGAATAGGAAAATGAAAAAACCTTTAATAGCGATATTGATGACAGCGGTATTTCTAATATCTATCTGCGGACCATTAATCTATAACAAGGATGTTGCAGCAGCGGTTCCAAGCGATCCGCTTGACTGGTATATGACGGAAAACGGACAGCTTGCCAGCGACTACTATAGTGCTTATCCGTACAATGCGTCAAGCCTCAAGATTGGCCTTTCAAAGTTCGGCGAGTTCATCGACAACACCACTAACGTTGGTCTAGAGTACGCAGGCGCACGTGACCCGTGGGCACCTCTGGCTGGGATGAGCCTTGACAATACATTCCTGCCGAAGAACGTCTGGATAAACGGTTGGTACATCGACATGACCTACCAGCACTCGACTTGGGGTCTCAGAAACCTCTGGGCAGGAGCCATGTTTTCAGACCTGGATAACTATGGTGGACCATGGCTGCATGTAGACAGCATGGGGGGCTACGACTATGATGAATCGCAGGAGAGCTTTTCGCAGCCTGGCTACGTAATCAGCGAAGCCAATCCGATAATTTGGACTGGCGACCCGGTGAGCGGCGGCAGAAAGACGAACGGCACAGCAACTACGGAGCCGATAAGGGTTCTGTATGACGGACCAAGAGAGTTCGTTGCAATTCTATTGAACCGCATTTATGACGTACGAGAAAGCACGAACGCTACCCTCAACATTGTCGACGTGATGTTCACCGTGATCTTCAACAAAGTGTCAAAGCAAATCATTGTTCTCAAAGACATCAAGATTACTGCACAAGCGAAGCTCATACTGGGTACCCTTAAGGTGAAAATAAATGTTGGTGGGCAGCCAACGCAATTTGACGTCTCAAAAGGTATTCTAGTCCAGTTCAGCAACAGAGAAGAATGGGACTTGGGAGCCACGGCGACAGACACGGAAATATACTCCAGCTACGCGCACTTCTACACTCAAGGCATGGGCCCCATGTGGGGAAGCCCTGAAAACGACACTCTCGCGGAGGGGCAGGATACAGTGTACAACAGCCTATGGACAGCTCTGCCGACGATTCCAGCGAACACTTCCATCGTAGGCGGGTGGCAGAACACCTCTGCCTATGGACCCGCGCCAACAGCACCTGCACATGTAGACGATACGTACGACGTTGCTCAGATCATCTCTAACGACAAGAAGTACGTGGGCTTCGCCGGCTACTGGCCAAGTCTAAGCGACTGGTCCATCGACGCTGGCAGAAGAGAAGTTAATCCATCTTCGGTTTCAGCCTACGGACTAGCTAGTGGAAGAACACTGTGGACGGCACCCATACTTGGCAATGAGTCACATGACATTGACTCGTACGCGAACCCGAACGACGAACCATTCACCTCGCCAGTGACGGTGGGAGAATGGGACTTCATGCTGAGCAACCAACCCAGAATAGTCGGACCTCCAAGCAACCCAATGCTCATTAAGGCGAACATTCAATTCAGAGGCGTAGCAGTCTACGGCGTGACAGACCTTCATGATGGAGACGACGAAGACATTGACCTAGCATATCCGTCGGTCAGCAACAACACGATTGACAGGGAAGTCCGCTACCAACTGGACATGCACTTCAACCCGTACGACCTGCAACAGGCAATTGGCAAGGACACGATGAGGTGGGTGCAGAAGGAATACGGTGACGGCACAAACGACTTCATGCTGGAATACTCTTACGAGTTCCCCGCAAGACCATACATAGACGGCTGGCCTAACGTTCAAGCCTGCGACTTCGTGGGCTCTCGATGGAACGAGTCGGGTACCCCCCAGATGGTGTGGACGCCTTGGGACTCCTACAACTACTATGATGCTCATTTGGAAATAGTGCACGGAGAGTTCGATCCAACGGGCTCGAGCTTCCCCGAGAGAGTATTCATCAACGGCACACTCCAGGAACGCGGCATCGACTACATACTATGGACTAACGCTACAGTGAGCAGCGAAAAATATGTCTGTGACACTGGCTTCATGTGGATAAACTTCACGAAAGCGCCAGGACTACACGACCTGATAAAGATACTGTTCTCCACAGGCTGGTACTACCCCTCATGCGGGCCTTTTGACGGCTCATGGGAATGGGGCATAGTCGGCAGGGACTCGGCAACGATCGACTCAGTAGGGCTCGGAATGGCCACAGAGTGGGCAATGGACCCAATATGGAACAACGCTCCAGTGAAGAACACGGGCTTCGACATGCAAGACACAGGTGCGCCAAGCGCACCATATATGCTCTCTGAGCTGAGACCAGAATTGCTGTATGGCAGGTCTGGATACATGGACAATGGCACTCAATGGAGCGCAGAAGCAAACAGAGGCAGACTCGCGCTCAAAGACGACTGGTGCATGCACATTAACGGCACAGATGGCAGTTGGATAAACGGCGTGCCGGTGGCGACTTCCAACATAATAGCTGTAGGCGGACCCTATGCTAACGCAATGTCTCAGTACTTCAACGACTTCAATAGTGCCTTCTTCACCATGAACGGAGGAACATGGACGCCAAACCTGAATGACGCCGGCAAGATTATGCCTTTGACATGCTGGTCTCTCAACCTAACCGACACTAACGCGGAAAAGATCTTCCATGCCTACACGCCAGAAAGCGTGGACGGTGTACAAACCATCGGGTACGGAGTCATAGCCACGGCTAAGGACCTCAACGGCACAGTAGGACTGGATGTTTGGGGTTACACTGGACAAGACACGTACTTCACGTCTTGGGCACTGCTGCACAGCGACGTTCTAGCACTCGCGTTCAGCGTTATGCCAGCAGGCGTCACATCGCTGATACTTAGATTCAACTACACGCTGCACCCGACAGACTACTGCTTCGTGACGATAATCGAGGCTCTCGGAACCATAAGCGAGTACGATGCTCAAGCATGCTTCGGCGTCGGTCTCTTCGCGCAGCCTTTGCAAGGAGACCTAGGCTCAGATTACGGCTGGCCAGTCTACCCAACGTGGGTAACTGACAAGTATCCGAGAATACACATCGACCCATAGAACAATCAATACCTTTTCTTTTTCTCTCCTTTTTATGCACTCTAACAAGTGTGAACTTCGACATTTCATGCAAGTTCCCGACACAAGCTTGTCCAAGCCGGATAACCTTGCTTGAGCTTTCTCAAGCCAGATTGAAGGAGCAGCGAAACGCATAATTGACGTTCACGAGGACAACAAGAACCAGCAGCAAACATTTGATCACGGCTGCCTCGCGGCGCTTCCCAACCAGAGTTCCCGTGAGCCTGAGAAGAAAGAAGAGGCCCAGAGAAGCGAATACCTGAATTGGCAGATCATACAAGATGCGCGTTTGAATAACCCAATCGCCAAAGACGAACGGCACAGTGACAGCTACAACGCAGGCACTCAAGAAGCGGCTGACCAGCCTTTCATCGAAAGCCAAAACCAACCCGCCCACGCAAGCCAGAAAAAGCATAACTGGATTCGCAAATGAGATCCCCATCTCGCTCAGGAGCGTGCGATTCAGAATCCGCCAAAACTCCCAAACAAAGGGGCCGGACAAATGCGTTTGCGACAATTCCGTGGCATGCGCAAAGGCGAAATTGTTCCCTAAAACGATGCTTCTGGCAAGGCCGGCTGCGACACCCGCGACCAGAAAAGTGAGCAGCATCTCAACGCCTAGGAATCCACTCTTGCGAGCCAAAGATCTTGCGAACGTGATTGCGAGGAATACTGCCGCAATCCCAACGGTCATCTCCCATGTTTCGACGTGAGCAAAAAGAACGCAGACCTGAAAAAGTGTGGCAGCGCCCAATAGGCTCCATGAGCCTTTCCTCATAGACCAAAACAGAAACCCCCAGGCTAAATAGAGGAAAATCAGGCAAACCCAATTCGAAAAGAAGCCACCGTACATGCCCACCGTCACCTGAAATGAGAAAGCCGTAAACAGGGCCACGAACGACGCAGCCCACGAGTTGAAACCAGCCTTGCGGGCGAAAAAGAACGCGACCAAAACCAGCGCCAAACCCAAACAAAGAGGCAACAACTGAAAGAACTGCCCAATGGAGGCTCCAGAGGCTTTCCAGCCCAAGTACATCAAGACAACGCTCAATGAACGAGATGGCAAATCAAAGAACGCTTGAGGGAAAACGTTTGCCGTCCCTCTTGTATCCATCTCCACTAGCCATTTCACGTAAGTTGAGACGTCAGCCCCAACGAGTCGCCCATTCGGGTTCAAACCGGGCAAGTAAGGATAAGTCGCAACGCAGGAAACCACGAGAACGGACAAAGCCAAGACCAACACCCAACGCCTTGAACTTGTACCGGCAGGATCAAACACGTCGTCCAAAGAAGATCGCAGCCCAGCTAGGACGTCAACCCCTTTTCTGCTACTGCTTAGTCTAAGCACCAAGCGCGGTCGCTTCTTAAGGAAGCTAAGGACTAATCGTAGTAGTCCGATGCCACCTGTCACCAGCAAAACTGCCAGAAGAATAGGCGCAAGCTGCTGTAAAGAAAAGAATAGCCCAGTCTCATTGCTCAGAAAAAGAGCCACTGCTTCCTTCCATTGCTCATTTGGGAACAATGAAGAGAAAGGCAACGCTAACCAGCAGACCAAAGATACCGCTTCGAACACGACGAAAAAGATCAGAAGCCCTATCGCGAAATACACTACTAATGATCGTTGCAAGTTAGTGTGGGAAATGTTCATGCTGCCATGGCATCCCTTGAAAGAACTAGTGAGTTGTCAATATATAAAATGAAACAATGAAAGCGGCTAGCCACATAGCATAAAGTGATAGTGTCAACGATAGCTCTGTCTCTCCGGTTTACTGCCTACTAGTCAACCGATCTGTCCCTGAAGCAATGCGCTGATGATTTGCAAGTCGCGCAAAGCGACTTTCCTCCAACCAAAGCGTTTGACAAAAGCTTTTGATGTGGAGGTCAAGCTTTCAAAGTCGTTCTTTCTGAGAAGGTTCTTCGCGACTTTGGCCAGTCTCTCAGAGTCTCCTATCGGTACGAAGAAGACGCTTCTACACTCCCCAAAGATCTCTCGCAAAGCTGGAATGTCATAGCAAATGACAGGCAGCCCACAGGCTAATGCTTCCCCAACTGCCATTCCCCAGCCTTCAAACATGCTTGGGAACAAAAGAACCTTGCTGGCCTTCATCAAGCCATACAATTCACTATCATCGCAATTGCCAAACAACGTTACGCTTCCGGAAATGCCTGATCTCTGCACCGAACTCTCAAGCTCTGGCAAGTCAGGTCCACTACCCACTATCGCAAGCCTGTATTCAGGGTTGTCAATGTTGACTTCACGCCATATCCTGACCAAATCGAAAACTCCTTTCTCTCTTGCGATTCGCCCAACAAAAACTCCTTTGAATCCTGTTCTCAAAGGTTGAAAACGATTGATATAGTCGATATCAATACCGTTTCCACTGACACGCACCTTGTTTGGTGACATACCATTACTCAAAAGAACATTTGCGGTGTAATCGGAAACGGTAATGCACAGATTCGATCGTCTAAGCAGGTTCAGGATCAGTAGGAATGAAACTGACTTAATCAAGGCTACAAATACGCCAAACTGTGCCTTTCTATAAACCCTGTAGATCGAAGCAAGATTCGCCTTCGTGTGCAGATACGGGAAGTCCAAATGGTGCACGATAACACAAAGTGGTCTGTTGGTCATGATGTGCGCCGCGTAAGCGACCACTAGATTCGGCAGCGTGTTGTTTGGTGCGAGAACAACATCATAGGTCCGTCGTCTGGCCAGTGATGGGCAGACGAAACAAGCTTTGATGACCCATAGAACCCACTCAAGATAAATAGAAAGCAAACCCCTCCTTGAAGCATGTAATCGACTAGTCAATTTGACGATCTCACAGTTGATACTTTCTTTAAGCAGTGAAGCTGGATCTGGATCAACAACAGTAACGTTTACTTTCTCGTCGCACCACACTTTCAAAACTTTCAAAAACCTCTTTTCTGCACCCCCGACCGCTGTGAAGCTCGACGAAGGGTGAAAAAACACGCTGAAGATTCGCATGCTCTATCCTTTACGTTTGCCAGTATTATGAAAGAGTTCCTAGGGTTCGCACTAATGTTTCCAGATGCTTTTCAGAAGAATACTTGTCCTCAACGTACTGATGCAGACGATCACCCACAAGTTGCTTATCCACGGCGAAAGCTTTCATAATCTTTTCAGCAAAATCTTCAACGTCATAGGGTTTGGCTCTAAAACCAGTCTCACCCTCGATCGTGGTCTCACAAGGACCCCCGCCGTCATCCCAAACAACCGCTGGGGTTCCACACGCCATTGCTTCAACTGGTCCTAACCCGAAATCCTCCATCGGTGAAGCGTAAGCATAAGCATCAGCCACATTATACAATCGAACAAGTTCTTCCAAAGGTCTAAACCCTAAGAAATCCACATTCTCTCTAACACCAAGGCTCTCAGCCAACCCTTTCAGTTCATTTATGTATCCTTCGCCGCCGTTCGGCTCCTCACCAGCGATCGCAAGTTTGACGGAAGGAAAACTTCTCTTGACCTGAGCCAAAGTCTTAATCAACCACTCCCAACGCTTGATGGCTACAAGCCTTCCAGAAGAAAAAATCAACGGCCAACCAAAGCTCTTACGCAAATGCTCCGTTTCGTCCTCGTCAAGCTTCTTGAAAACCTTTGTGTCCACAGGCGGATAGCAAACTTCATAGTCCACTCCGTAAACCTTCTTGACACGGCGACCAGTGAAAGCACTATTGACAAGTACCGCATCAGAATTCGAAACCCCTAGAAAATCAACTTTCTTAACCAAGGGCGCACTAATCTTGCTGAGCAGATAGACCGTGTTCCTTGTTCTGTCAAAACGCCAAAGCTTCGTCTCCTCTGGACTCGAATAGAACATTCGAGGCAGAAAATGAATATAGCTGATATACCTCACCCCTCTCAGCATCTTCTGGGTGTAGCCGATCCATGGTCCAGGCCCATAACCATGACAAATCAAAACGCTCACATTAGCCAATTTTCGAGCTGCAAGAGGAGCCAGAGGCAGTGACATCAATATTCTGGCGGTCTTGAAATGTGGAATCTTGTTGCCAAAATAGTCGTCTACATAACAATGCGGGTTTGACGCAGGCTTTACCAACTTTTTGTCTACGTAGGCAAAATAGCACTTCACGTCGTATCCTATGTGATGAAGCATATCAACTTGTTTCAAGATAACGTTCTCTGCGCCGCCACGTTCAGTGAAGTGACTATACAGTATGCCTATGGACATTTCATGCACACCATTCGTGTTACATTCTTGTTATATTCTGATATTATGTTTTTAAAGCTTTGGCGGGGAAACTTGCCTTGTCACACATGGCGATGAATAGTCTCGTTTGTATTTGAAGCCGACGTTTGCAGTTGTTCCGAAATCCGCTTCCACGTGCTTGAAATTGTTGAGAGGGTTGCTGCGTGGGTGGAGTTCCCCTGCATAATGAACTGCTTGCAAGCATCAAGACCGGTGCTAAACCTCACTCCTTCTGTCGATTGAGCCTTTTCCAAGAAATCCCTTAGGGCCTTTTGCTTTCTCAATCTTTCAAAATTGAACTCGTGAACCGACAAAGGAATAAAAGCCAAATGTCCCAATGTTCTTCATCTTCAACGACCCAATTCGACTCTTCTCGACCAAGGCGTTCTCATTTTCCTTGAACTTGCAGTTTTATTGATCGGGTCCATGCCTTCCGAGTAGCCTTCGATTCATCACAGAGCGCCTCACCTTTTTAACAGGAGCAGATTTGACCAAAACCACTGCAACAACGAAAATAGTGCTACCACCTGAAACCACTAGCCCTATGTCAGCAACCTCTTGGCCTGTAAAGTACAGCACAACATCAAAGCTTCCTGTTCTGTTGATATAGAATCCGTTGGCTAATGAGTTGACAATTATCGGGGATAATTCAGCGTTGCCCACGTAGGCTCTCCATAAGGGATGATATGACTCTGAGAATACAAGCAAGAATGGTTTCGTGCAATTGATATGAACAAGATACTTGCAGGGGTTCACTTCTTCGTAGCTCACGGACGGAGCTGAAAGATTAGACTTAAACAAGTCATCAATCGATAGCTCACCGTTCGAAGCAGAGTATATGCCTATTTTGTCCAATGTCACGTCACCCGAGGCAAATATACTCACGTTGTGCTCGCCAGCATCAAGAAACGCAGAACCAAGTTCGACCCAAGAGATTCCGCTTTCGTTGGCCGGGCCACTCGTCGAAAAGGTCTGATTATCAATTCTCAAATGAAGTACACCACTAGTTCCATCGTTCAAGACCAATCGCGCTGCGAAATTGTACTCTCCTCCCCTCGGTGCAAATACCGTCGTCGACGGTGCATCTTTCCCAGTGAAAGCTTCCAGCTCCCAGATACTCACCATGTTGTATGCCGACGCAGACGTGACAAGTATGCGTAGTTTTTGGGTTGTAACTGGCTGCTGGAACATGTAGTATCGTTGGAATTGACTGTTATTCGCAACGACGATCTGATCTACCCAGTCAGTGCCGTTCCACGTTTGTATACGATAATCCTCTGCATACGCATTTTCAAAGTTAATTCTTACGCCATAAAGATCCTGCGATGAAGGCAGTGTGATCTCTAACCACTGGGGCAATCTCGGATCCGATGCCCATCGCGTCGAAGGGTTGCCATCAATTGCATTTTGCGCCATTAAGCCATTACTGACAGAGCTCGCGTTTGCTGAAGCCTGAGGCGCAACATTGCCCCCATCTTCCATATGAAGAGCATACCCTTCGCCAGGAATCGCAAGTGCATACCATCCTTCAGGAAGTTTCTCAGAGAAGGTGTTTTCTGCTTCCAACAAATAGACAATTTTCCCTGGAAAACTTTGAAGAGCATTAATTGCTTCTTCAGTCTGATTCATTAGCTTAGAATACTCAGCGATGGCAATAGCGTCTAAATCATTGAATCCTGACCCATCATTTGTCAGGGTGATCAAATGTGTGCCAGCTTCAAGACGGAGGCTTGACGTTAAGCTAATCCATTGCGGACCTGACGGGAAATCAGAGTAGGGCGTGACTTCAGCCAGTGGAAGCCCGTCCATTGACACAAGCAGCTTTCCCCTGTTCGGAGCGAAGCCAGCTCGAATCCATATGTCATAATATCCCTCAGTGCTGAATTCAGCAGGGATGTTTACTTTGTTATTTCCGAGAGTTGTGAGGACGCTGCCGCCTGAAACTGATGCCCCTCTATTTGTCCACCAATCATTCTTGATCCAGCGTGCTGAGACATTCGAACTCTGAATTCCATAATCAGCCAAGTGGATAATCTGGACGTTGTTAGAAGGCATCAACATCATATCTGAAATATCCGCATCTGTCAAAACAATCGCAGCACTATCGTTCAGACGATTGTCGAATGGTGCCTGAAAACTGTCGGCTTGATATGCTAAGGTGACTGCAGTTTTGCTTAGATCAAATGAACTAATGCTGCATAAGGAGGATAGACTGTCTGGGCCGCCAAGTACCAAAACAGACTGGGTGGGCGCGTAAATCTCTGGAGTGTAGAACTCGTTTTCCAGTATTACGGAACCGCTTTGATTATATATTAAGCGTCCACCGCGTTGTGACGTGAAAAATGCTCGTTCATTGTCGGTCACATATGATGGGATTACGATATACCTGTAATTGAATGCCCCAAGCAATTTCAGCAAGTTTCTGGAAATGTTGTTCGTAGCAAGATAGAATCGCAAGTAGTTGACAAAATCTGTCGATAGCGGTGACAGTCCTCCATCTTGAAGAGATGGCTTGTCAGTGATGAATGTGCTTTCATAGCCAAGGTCGTGGCTCCACCCTATAGGAGTGAGTGTACCGCCTACGAAGTCCATGTCCTGACCAGAAACGGAATACCAATCACTAGTGCTTCTACCAACAGTGACTATCTTATAGTTTCCAGCAATGTCGCTCAAGTATTCATAAGGCTGAACGTAATCGCTGGGAGGAGTATATACTTGCAAACCACTGCTGAAAAGAAACCATGTCGAAATAAACCCACTTATTAGCATAGCCACTAACGCAAGAATGGCACAATAGTATAGGAATCCTCCAGCTGAATGCGAAATGCGGTTTGGACAAATCATCGAAATCCCTAGACTTCGTGGTTTCTTTGAACCTCTACGGAGATTCACTCCGATTTCAATCTTCTCGGGCTTGTGCAAGATATTTTGAAGATAGCCTGTCAGAACGCCAGTCGACATGCAAACAAAGAACGAGTTCGATAATGCTGTTACCATACCCCATCTCGAGATCGCCCGAAGACCTTGGAAGTACGGAACGTGTGACCATGTCCACAAGAACGAGGTTTCAAATAGATGGGGCCCAATTGACAGAATTATTGATATTAGTGCAGACAAACCAAAAAAAAAGCTATAGCGGTTGAGCTTAAACACTAGGGTTGTCACATAAGCGAAGGCAAAGACAAGCAGAAGAATGGTCTGAACTGGCAGAATTTGGAGACCAGCCTCCGTTGTCACATCCAGTAAGTTTACATAACCAAAACTCTCTTTGGCTGTCAATGTGAAGGCTTCTTCGAAGCTCTTGTAACCAAAAGTATAAGCATCCTCTAAAGATCCTCGACTGTAACCAAATGAGAGATACGGAGCTTTCACATCAAACAGCAATGGCATCCAGAAACATGCCGAGAGCACTGTGGCAACTACGCATATAATGACAAGTGTTTTCAGACGGAATCTTACACCGTCTCGAAAACGTGGCAAACTCTTCCGTCGCAAGAGATTCATAATCACGAACAGGCCAAGAAAGGCTCCGTAGATTATTTTCATTTGTAAGTGAAAGCCAGTTAACATGACTCCGAACAAGATGGAGCAGGCAACAACGTCCCTAGTTCTTCCATTCTCCAATGCCCTATCTAGGAAAAGAAAAATCATCGGTGCCACAGCATAAGAGAACATTAGGTCTAAATGAGCTTCCATTAACTCTGTGAGGAACTGCCCATTAAGGGTGTAAACTAGTGAACCTGCTAGAGCCGGCAAGTTTCTTCTGCAAAAATGATAACCGAGAGCATACATTGAAAACCCAGCGAAAGCGAATGACGAAATACCAAAAATCTTGACCGTATTTTGGGCATTCTTTGTAACAAGCTGCAGAAGCGTGCAGAGAAAGTCCTTCAGATCTACTCCTTCAGGGTAACCAAACGAATTAGGACGCCAAACAAAAAGCCATCTATTGTCTTTCCAGAGATACCCCCTAGATATCCAACCCAAAACGTCACCACCTGCTGGCCATTGTGCAGAGAATATCCAGTTGCGAAAAACTACTAGCGTGATCATAAGAATAATAGCCATGGCAACGATCACGCGTATGTGTTTCTGAAAAATAGCTGTGACGATTCCCGGCATTTTTGGCAAAGTGCAGTTCCTTCTCCAGATTCGAAATAGATATGTGCCCAGGCCATTTATAAAACTGACTCCAACGTCGACCGTTGACCAGAATGTGTGATAAAGTCAAGAGGGGTGCAGTTCTCGATGTGATGGTGTGGCAATGTCAATTGATTTCTTCAGTTTCTTTTGTCTTCTATTGGTCCCCTAGTCGTACCCTATCGTTGAAGTGGATACCCGAATACTGCTTGGGTATTTAAGAAGAATCCAAGTATGCAACATACTGTAGGTACATTCAACAAGTAATCCCTGAGCTTGATCTCATATTTTGGATAGTTTCGAAAATCTGGATTTTCTGAACATACTCATCTCTAATAGGTGGTGATTGCTAGAACAAATGATCTTATCATCTGGTCGTGCGCGACTCTGAACATTTCCTTTCATAAGAATTGCGCGAGTGCATTTATGATATCCTCCTACCGAAAACGAAGATCCAATCAACTGTTTGACTGCGGCCACCTCAACATTGAAGGCGACAGAAGATTGCTACGGGCATGTACACAGAAACCATATCTATCTCTTTGTTGCGAGTTCTGTGGATCGATCTTGGTGTAATTACCCTGTATTCCTAAGACGCACTCTTGTCTTGTGCGTAGAACAAACAGCCAGACGCTGATGCTGATAATTCTGAAAGCTTGCCAACAATTGGACTCTAGGCCGTGCCAAAAACTTGAAGATCGTGATTCAACACTCGGCTTGAGCCAGACTCTCGTACAGTTTTTCGGTCAGTTTTGCGTTTCTGCTCCAGCTAAAATTCTCTATCACGTATCTCCTATTCTGTTTCCCAATTCTTCTAGCAGATTTCCGATTTTCTGCAAAATACAATATAGCGTCCGCGAGCTCATTGCAATTCATGTTAGAGACCAATTTTCCATGTACTCCATCCTTGACTACTTCGCTTATACCCCCAACATTCATTGCGACCACAGGTTTTTCAGAAGCCATTGCTTCCAATAATGTAATCCCGAATCCTTCAAGGTATGACGATGACACGAAAAGGTCACATATGCCATACATCTCTCTTAGTGTCGCGCTATCTATCACGCCAGTAAAGATGACTCTGTTTTCTATGTTCAAAGATGCGGCCAAGCGTCTGTAGAGAGCTTGCTTTCCGGACCCAACCACTATGAGTTTGGATCGCTCACTTTTGGAAACAAGCTGGAACGCCCTTAGCAAAAGTGACAATCCTTTTCTTCTTTCAAGTCTGCCCACAAACAGGACGAGAAAATCATCGTTGCATCTCATACGTTTCCTCGCCATCTCAATGTCGTCTTTCGAGCACACATATTCATTTGGATAGATGCCATTTTGGATGACTGAGATCTTTGAGTGAGGCAGATTGTACTTAGTAACGATATCTTGTTTGCAAAAGTCGCTGACTGTAATGACCTTGTCAGCTCTCCTTGTCACGACACTATCGAAATCCACCGTGTTTTTCTCAATCCACGAAGCAAGTCCAAGCTCCCCCCCAAAACTAGATAATTCAAGAAGAGACGGTTTCATCTTCTCAAAGGTCGTACGCCCTAGGTGATGAATAGTTACAACTCTAGGTTCTGTGACTACGTCATTACCTAAGCTGAGGTCACTGTTGACATTTCCATGCACTACGTCAAAACCACCCAATCCTTTCTTGAGTGTTACATAGTAATTCCTCAGATTTAGCCAATAGCACGGCACCCAAAGTAACCGCCTATTGATGATTGGGACTCTATGAACAATGACCCCCTTCTCAAGTCTTTCCCAGTTTTTGCAGCCGAAGCGGGGTGTAACCACGTGAACCTCATGCCCCAGCTTTGCAAGTTCTTGGCATAAGCATCCTGCATATACACCTGCGCCTCCCGCGACAAAAGGAGGATACTCCATTGAAACAAAGCAAATCCTCATTTGTTTTCTACCATCTTTTAAAATCCCTCTTCACTATCAATCTCTATTTTTCCCTTTAGTCGGTGTCGTCCATGAACGAACAGCATTCTCTCGATATTAAAGCGTTTTCAGAAAGATGGCCGATGAAACCCATCCGATTTCGCAGACAAATAAGCACACGCCTTAGGGCAAACCTCTTGTCCTGCATGCATAACAAACCTCAGACAACACCTATTCAGGCCACTACGGGAAAAAAGCTACGCTGATACTACTCAGTTCCTATCCATAATCACGAAATGTACCACCGCTGCCCACGCTAGAAGCTGACCTAGGGCTTCTTCACGTCGCCATTATAACTGTCTAGAAGTGATCATTCTTTTTCCGAAATCTACATCTTCGAATTCGAGTGACAGTATTTCATCTCTTCTCAACTATGTTGTGGCATACACAGGAACAACACCTTCTCTTTAGGTGTCTCAAGGCGCTTGTAGAACCGCTGAATTTGCTCGTTACTAGTCCACATAATCGGTTAGATTTCATCGCTCATCTCTATAAGAACGCTTTGGTATTAAAGCATGTTACCCACTCCCAGACGATGCAACTTCATGCTATAAGTTGGTCGTCTTTCAGTAAACAAAAAATCCATTGGCAACCGTAAAGGAAAAGTGTTCTTGCTACTATTTGATCTCTAATTATGGTTTCCAAACGCACAGGCGGAAACACTATCTCAAGCGAGTTTCTATCATGCTCTATCGCCTAATGTTGATCCAACCTTCGCATATTGGTATTATATGGAAGGCTTTGTGGAACAGTAAGTCAGAAGAGGTATCTAGACGCATATTCTACCTACGTTTTGCCACAGTCCAAATTAGAAGTTCCTGAAGATCGGCAGGAACAACGTTTGACAAAAGGCTGGCTATTTGAAAGACTTTCTTCCTTTTTGTCGCATGGAAAGGCGGGATAGCAATTGACCGGGCTTTTCGAAGAACCTTGAACCCATAGATTTCCAGCAATCTGTTGAGTTTTTCCGGACTGCATATTTGAAAATGATATTCAAAAAAGCACCAGTTATGAAAGCGTGTAACGTGTATCCATTTCTGTATCTTGGAAAATAGGCTCTCACTGTTAGGAGTGGATATGAATAATTTACCATCCGTCTTCAGGATTCTCGAGATCTCAGCAATAAGGACGCCCTGGTCTTCGACATGTTCTATGACTTCTACGCAGAACGTCGCATTGGCAACCTCATCCTTGATAGGCATCTTGCAAGCGTCGCAAAGGATTCTCTGCCTACCTACGCCTCTTTTCAACGCATCTTTGCTTATGTCTAGCCCAACGTATTCAAACATGTCTTCTTTGAGGAAACCCGTAGTTTCGCAGTCATTACAGCCGATGTCAACCAAAATACCTTTAAGCTCGCTGTAGGAATTTGCTTCTCCCGCTATTTTTTTTAACCGGCATAAACGCCATGGGTCAATCAGTCCTTCCGGAGGATAGTTAATATGAAGAGTCTGACTTTTCTTCGTAGACTGCGCCTCAAAGGATAGGTACAATCGAAAACTAAAAAGGTTTCTAATGAAGGACAATTCCACGATGCATATGCTGGAGTTTGTATCTCACGACGCATGCCTCAAGAGAACTCATGACTATGTGAGAATACATGAGGATTTACCTTATTTCAATGGAGTATCCTCCTTTTGTCGCGCGCGACAGATAGCGCATGTCACAACATCACAAGGTCTAAATTTCTGTTTTCAAACAATGGTTAGCGATTGACAATGCCCAAAGTTCTGGTCTCCTCTGCATCTCACATCTTGTCTGATTACTTGCTGACAAGCGAGGGCACCCAATGTTACGATTTATTCAAACATATGAGCAAGTACGGATACGAGTTCGAGGCATTGTCAGCGCTAGTTCGACTGCGCAAACAACTAGATAACGTATGTTTTCATCAAGTCGGTTCATTCAAGATATCGCCAACAAGCTCTGCTTTTAATAGACTTGCGTTCCACAGCGAATTCTTGCTTCGAAGCCTCGTTGAAGCAAAACGAATTCTCAGAAAAAGAAAAATCGACATCGTGCACCACATGCTTCCTGCAGTCTTCAACTACACGTTCAGTCCACTAGCATTGGCCAATGGCTTAAAGCAACCATTCATTCTTGGGCCTATCTCCACACGTTACTACAACATACCTTTGACTGAGAGAATTCTCCTCCCATTGACATCCAGACTTCACAAGGAGACGATTAAGAGATGCGCCAGTATAATCACGATAACCAATCAGACAAAAAACCTGTACACAGAAACCTTCGATGAACGTAACATATCCACAATCCCTTTCGGCGTTGACACCGACGTGTTCAAACCCGCTCGACTGGAAGAAAGAAGTGAAGAATGTGAGATCCTGTATGCGGGTTCGCTGTACCCTCTGAAGGGTGTTCACGATCTGATTCGAGCAATAGCAAACGTCAGGAAACACGGACTAAAGGCTAATCTCACGATTGTCGGAGAAGGCCAACAAAAAGAAGCATTGATCGCTCTGACGAGGGCACTTGGCGTTGAAGAGCATGTAAAGTTTGAAGGATTTGTGCCTTATTCGAATATGCCCAGCTACTACAAACGCTCTGACGTCTTCTGCTTCCCAACTCTGGGAGAACCATTTGGAAAAGCAGTGATCGAGGCAATGGCATGCGGCAAGCCAGTAATAGCTACAAACGCAGGTGGCCCGGCTGAAATAATACAAGACGAAGTCGACGGCATACTCGTTCCACCGTCTAACCCAGAAGCAATCGCCCTGCAAATCACCAGATTGATTGAGGACAAAAACGAAAGACGCAGATTGGGCGAAAGAGCCAGAGAAACAGCGGTCAATCGCTTTTCTTGGAGCACAATAGCCGAGAAATACCATCAGCTATACTCAAGGCTGTTATGAACGTCACAATATTGATGTCGGCATTCTTTGTTTCACTTTGGCAAAACATCGTGCATTATTTCTATCATTGATGACTTACCCTGAGCATAAAAAGGTCTTTCATCATAGTAAAACTAGCCCCTATCCATTTCAGTTGGGATCTGCTAGGTCTATTGTCTACCCACCTCACTAAGACTCGCCTGACCGGTATCCCTAATCTCCGTGCAAGGACTACAAGTTCTGTGTCAAAGACGAATCCATCAATTCGTATTCCGGCCATCAGCCTTCGGGCAACATCTGTTTTCATTGCTTTGAAACCACATTGATGATCTCTGACACCTGTTCCAAACAGCGTTCTCACCAGAATGTTATAGACTAGGCTTAGCATAACCCGAAGAAAACCTTGGGTCGACCTGTCAGAAGTGCTTCTCTCGCCAACAACGAGTCCTCCGCTTTCACGTGCCTCTCTCACCAACTCGGGAACACTTCTCAGGTCAGCAGACAAATCTGCATCCATGATGAGAACCACTTCGCCCTTAGCCCTTGCAATCGCACTTTTTATTGTTCCACCTTTGCCCATTCTAGCGCCCGAGTGCATAAGACGAATCTTGGGATTTTCCGAGGACGCGATCGCCTTTCTCAGCTTATCGTAAGTCCCGTCTCTGCTACAATCGTCAAAAAACACAAGCTCGCAGTCACATTTTTCGAAGAACCTTTGAAGAACATTCAGGCTCTCTGTTATGATATCCACTTCGTCATATATTGGGATTATCAAAGAAAACAGCGGTTTTTCCTCATACCTCTCCAGTTCCAGTAGAACAGTTTCAACGATCTGAAACTGCACAGGTTCACTCTTCAAATCAGTCGTAGACAACACATGAAAGCGCCTGAACCGTTCGAGTTTCTTGTCAATGGTATTTAAGACTATCTAGCATGAGCGACAACTGCCAACGATACAATCTCGTAGCGGCCTTTCTCAAACACCGATAGAGCTGCTGAATAATCACGCCTCTCTTCATTATCAGAGCATGGAACAACTCCAATAGACTTTTCTACTTCCATGGCACATTAATACGACAGAAAAACGATAGAGCAGGAACCTGATGACTGAGAAACCAGCTAATTCCTCTGAGCCGCCGGTAATTCTTCAAGCCGATTTTGAGCAGACAACAAGGATCGTTTCAGCACAGTTCCAGACTGACGACGCTTTTCTGGAGCATGGCATCCCAACGTACTATCTTAAGCAGCCGCAGGAGACCAAAGAAGCCTTTCTCAAAATACTCAAAGGTTTGGAGCCGATGAAGCTGATACCGATCCTGCGAAGAGAAGAAGGCAAGATAGTCCTCAGAGCGATTCCCAAACCACCGGTCAAACCAAGCAACACGCTGATAAACTGGATACTCCTCCTCGCCACAGTCGGAACCACCTTCATCACGGGATACCTGATGTCCCCAGACGTGATCAACCCCATCGTCGGAGGAGCCTCCTTCACAGCAGCCATGCTCGCAGTGCTGGGCACGCACGAGATGGGCCACAAGATCACGGCATACAAGAAAGGCGTCGACGCCACAATGCCCTACTTCATTCCCGGGCCACCCCCATTCGGAACCTTCGGCGCCGTGATAATGCAGAAGTCTCTCCCCCCAAACAAAGACTCCTTATTCGACATAGGAGCAGACGGACCCATAGCCGGCTTCATAATAGCCGCCATAATCAGCTTCGTAGGCCTAATGAAGCTGATTCCATCAGGCCCAGTTCTAGGAACCCAACCAATACAGAGCCCAATACTCTGGATCCTAATCGGACGAGCATTGGAGGGCTTGAACCTGCTTCCTCAAACTCCTGCCGGCGGCGTGCTTCTTGTGCAGCCGTTTGCCTTTGCAGGATGGGTTGGCATAGTCGTCACGATGCTTAACCTGTTGCCAGCCGCCATGCTTGACGGCGGCCACGTCGCACGATCGATACTGGGCGAAAAACCGAGACTTGTCCTATCTGCCCTATCAGTAATCTTCCTGTTCATCGAAGGCTTCTATCCAATGGCTTTCCTCGTGCTCCTCATGTCAAGGTACAAGCACCCAGGACCCTTGGACGACGTTTCCAGCCTGTCCAAAGGCAGAAAGCTCATTGCCATTGGCCTCATCGCGATCTTCGCGATGTGCATCTTTCCAACTCTGCAAGTTCTCGGCTAGCACCTGCTTTCGCATGAACTGGCAACTTCAAACAAGGTCGCCCCTAAAAAGCGGGGAAATCCTGCGGAACCTAAGCCTCAGGCGAAGAGAGGAAACCCGTGAGCTTGATATTGGCTCCACACTTTTTGCACGTTAGCACGAGTTCTGCCAGCTCGTCGCCTTTGACTCTCGTGTTCACGATATGATAAGTATCTTCTGACTCATCGTCCGGAGATATCACGATGCCGCATTTTGGACACTGGAAAGTCCCGTCTCCATCTATCTTTGTCAAATCAACCGTGTACCTAACCGCTTTTTTAAGCGTGGCTTTTTTCATCATTCTTCATTCAACACCTTTCTTTTGTTTTGCTTATTGCTCTCCATGGTTTGGGCGTGAATGTATTAAACGATTATGAATTCTGGATTCACGTTCAGCGGGAAAATGTCCTATCCGCTACTGGGTTCTACGATACTGTTAAGTCATTTGACCTGGCGCATTAGATAGTTGTCTGACTTTGAAGAACAAACAAAAAGCTAGCTCCTTCCATTTTTCTTTATTCCATAAGGGGTAGCTTCGACAAGGTTGTATGTTAACATGTAATAGGTCGTTATAAGCCTTAAATACGATCGATGTGCAGTAACTGTTAGTTGTTATCGCTGTCGTTCGGTAAGGACGACAGGCATTCGTAATCTTTTTCTGTTTCTGTAAAAGGTTTTTAGGAAGTTCTGTACTTGGTGCGCTTTGTAGTGTGATTATGCATGACAGACAAAGCTGATGTATTCATAGGCAGAGGATATTTTGCGAAAGTCAGAGAAAATCTTGGAGTATATGATGTAGGTTTTGAAAAGTTTTCAGATATACTCTGTGGTAGCTTGGAACGATTATTTACCTTCTATTACGACTGCCCTCCATTTCAAAGTAGCATACCCACTGAACATGAAAAGGCCAAAAAAGCTGGCTTCGACAGATTCGAGTATTCTTTGAAACACTATCCCAGATTTCAAGTAAGACTAGGCAAACTAAGTCGTGTCGATAGCCAATGTGAGAAATGCGGTTATAGGACTACCAGATATAGACAAAAACGAGTGGACAACTTGCTAACTGTAGACTTGACAAGAGCAATCTGGTCGTGAAAGTTTGACCAAATTCGACGTGATCATAGTCGGAGCCGGCACTGCCGGATGTCTAGCCGCAAAAACAACCGCTGAGGCAGGCCTGAAAGTCTGCATAGTTGAAAACAAAGAAAGGGAAGCCATCGGCGAAAAGGTCTGCGGAGACGCCCTTGGCGAGCACCACCTGAAGGAATTGAATCTGGAAAAACCAAAAGGCGGAGAACTGGAGAAGAGGATTGAGGGAATACGGATCTATTCTCCAGACACGAAGACCGTCTTCACGATTAAGCACGAAGACTTCGTCGGCCACATGCTGAACAGACGACTTTTCGGGCAATGGCTGCTCAAGAAAGCCCTCGATGAAGGAGCAACTCTTCTTGACATGACCCAGTGCTTGAAGCCGACAGTTGAGAAAGGCTTCGTAACAGGCATTTCAGCGAGGAACTTGAGAACTGGAAAGAACGCCAGTTTAGATGGTAAAGTAGTCGTGGACGCCAGCGGCTTCATGGCCGCCGTCAGACGCGGTCTTCCCTCGAAAATTGGACTCGAGACAGAAGTCGCGAACGAGGACGTTGAAGCCTGCTACCGCGAGATCCGCCAGCTTAGACAGGAGACTGAGGACTCGAAATACTGCGAGATCTACCTGAACCAGAAAGCAACGCCTGGCGGCTACACTTGGATCTTCCCGAAGGGCGGCGCAAGAGTCAACGCTGGAGTAGGGGTTTGCATGCGCGGAAACTTCCCAAAGCCCAAAAGCCAGTTCTACAAGCACGTTTTGGCCAAGCCTATTTTCGAGGGCTCCCTGCTCCTGACAGGCGGTTCCTGGTTTGATCCGACTCGCAGACCTTGGGACAACATGGTTGGAAACGGCGTCATGCTAGTCGGTGACGCAGCGTGTCTCGTGAACCCCATTCACGGCGGCGGAATAGGACCCTCCATGCTCAGCGGATTCTACGCCGGCGAAACCATCGTTGAAGCCCTAGACCGCGGCGACGTCAGCACAGCATCTTTGTGGCCATACAACGGCAAATACATGGAAAAATACGGCTCCAAACAAGCGAGACTGGACATTTTCCGCCTGCTACTCATCGGCAGCAAAGACGAGGATTTGAACTACGGCATGAACTACAAGCTGCTGACCGAGGAAGACGTTCTCAAGGCAGGCTTGGGTGACGAGTTCCACTTGAACATCACCGAGACTGCCAAGCGCGTGTTCCGCGGGCTGAAGAACATGCGCTTCCTGAACAAGCTTCGGCTCACAGTCAACATGATGAAACAGG
>Ga0315285_10001937_pt1 | contig 21755 bp, 20 predicted proteins | sample YL17G09_36_MG_FD_203698 | JGI IMG/M metagenome (GOLD analysis project Ga0315285, IMG submission 203698) | Sediment microbial communities from Yellowstone Lake, YNP, Wyoming, USA - YL17G09_36 | ecosystem: Environmental > Aquatic > Freshwater > Lake > Sediment | place: USA: Wyoming | collected...
TCGATGTACAGTCCCGCGGCGAACTTGATTCCGTTTTTAGAGTCGAACCAGGGCAATCGTTTGGTCATGGGGTCAAAGTACCAGACTCAAGCGCTGTCGTTGATTGACCGGGAAGAGCCCCACGTTCAGGTAATGTCTCAGTCGGGTAAGTCTTTCGAAGAACTCATGGGTACTCTGATTAACCCTGTAGCATCTGCGACTGGAGTAGTGTCAAAAATTGACGGAGACTTCGTACACATTCGAGCGGACAAAGACCATAAGACTGCCGCAAAAGAGGACATGCACCAGGTCTCTTACGATACTTTTTTGCCGATGGCAGCGAAAACGTATTTACACCATACCCTCACGGTAAAAGAGGGGGATCGTGTTAATGCAGGTCAGTCACTAGCCGATTCCAACTTCACCAAAAACGGCAAGTTGGCTTTAGGTAAAAACTTGAGCGTCGCGTACATGCCGTACTATGGTGACAACTCAAATGATGCAGTCGTTATCAGTGAAGGTGCCGCGAAGAAGCTAACGTCTGAGCGCATGTATAAGGTTGTCATTGACCGTGATCCTGACCTCTCGTTCAATCGAGATAAGCACCGAACGTATTATGGCCACAATTACACGAAAGACCACTACAGTAAGCTAGACGAGGATGGGATTGTGAAGCCCGGTACGACTGTTATGCCGGGTGACATCGTAGTGGCAGGTCTTCGTAAGTCTCAGATGACTTCGGATGATATGCTGCTCGGACGTCTCCATAAGTCGCTAGCCCGCCCGTACCGTGAGAGTACTGAGTCCTGGGATCATGACCATGCTGGAGAAGTGGTAGATGTAGTTAAGACGCCCAAACGTTTTGCTCTCACTATTCGGACCAAAGAACCGATGACTATCGGGGATAAAATCGCTGGGCGGTTCGGGGACAAGGGCGTCGTATCGCGCATCATCCCAGATACGCAGATGATTAAAGACGAAAGTGGAAAACCTATTGATGTGATTGTCACATCTGCTGGGGTAGTTGGACGTATCAACCCCGCGCAGATTCTTGAAGGTGCGTTAGGTAAGGTTGTTGAAAAGACCGGTAAACCTATCTTGGTAGAGAACCTCACTGGTCGTAATAACATTCAATACGTACGTGGGATCATGAAAGAGCACGGTATTAAGGACAAAGAAACCGTGTATGACCCGATAGCGGATAAGCAAATTCCGAATGTGTTCGTTGGCAACCGGTACATGATGAAGTTGTTTAAGTCAACGGACACCAACTACAGTGCGCGAGGTGTAGAGAGTTACGACGCAAACATGCAGCCTACGAAAGGCGGCGTGATGAGCTCCAAGGCATTGGGCAAAATGGAGTTCGACGCACTTGTAGCACATAACGCTCGTAGTGTTTTGCAAGAAGTTGTCACGCTGAAGAGCCAGAAGAACGACGAGTACTGGCGTGCGCTGCAGTTGGGGTTGCCCACACCACCTCCAAAGACCACGTTCGCTTCCAACAAGTTTTTGAACATGCTGACGGGCGCCGGGGTACGCGTCGACCGTAAGGGAAGTAAGATATCGCTTGCGCCTCTAACGGACAAAGACATCATGCAGATGTCGTCAGGTGCAATTACTGAAGCGAAGCTGGTGCGTGCAAAAGATTTGATGCCTGAAAAGGGTGGGTTATTTGACCCGGTCATTACGGGCGGAGTCCGCGGAGAGAAGTGGTCGCATATCGAGCTTGCTGAACCGATTATAAATCCCATGTTCATGGACCCGGTACGGCGTCTATTAGGTATGAACAACGCTCAGTTATCTCAGACCATCCGCGATAAGGGCGGAGCTCACATCAAAGCCGAGCTTGGCAAATTAGACTTGTCCGAAAAGGAGCGCGAGCTTCTGAATAAGACGAAGACGTTGACGGGATCGTCGTTGGACGACGCGGTAAAGCAGATCAAGTACATACGCGCGCTGAAGTCGCAGAATCTAAAGGCGAGTGACGCATACGTCGTATCAAAAGTCCCAGTAGTTCCCCCGCTTATTCGGCCAGTTCTTCCAAGCAAGGGCGGGCAAGAGCTCATGTATGGGGACATCAACCCTCTGTACCGCGACCTCATCTACGTAAACAACCAGCTTAAAGAGCTCAAAGAGTCAGGAAAGCTCCCAGAAGAAGAAGCCAAACTCCGTGACACGCTGCATGGCGCAGTGGGAGCGGTGTATGGGACGAATGAGCCGATTACGCAGAAGTCTCAGGCACGTGGCCACAAGGGTTTTCTGACGTACATCGCAGGCGTAGGTAGTCCCAAGTTTGGGTACTTCCAGAAAAAGCTCATGTCACGGTCACAGGACGTTACCGGGCGTGGCACCATCGTTCCAGACAGTACGCTCGGCATCGACGAAGTTGGGTTACCAGAAAACATGATCTGGGGGATGTACGAGCCCTTCCTTATTAGGAACCTCGTACGGCAGGGCTATCCAGCGCTTCAAGCCAAAGAGATGGTGAAGGACAAGCACCCAGCAGCTCGAGACTCAATGCTACGGGAAATCAAAGAACGTCCGGTCATGATTAACCGCGCGCCAACGCTGCATAGGTACAACATCATCGGCGCTTATCCGGTGCCGGTGCCGGGTAAAACAATCCGCACGAGTCCATTCCTAGAGGTAGGAATGAATGCAGATTATGACGGTGATAGTGCAGATTGTACCCTAGAATTAGCCACTTGCGTCGACGGGAAACTCGTGCTACAAAGTCTCCACATCGGGGATTTCCCCCACAACGAGGAGACGAAAAAAGTGACTGGAAACAAAGAGCTCTACGAAGTCCCGGCGAACACATTTGTCTTTGGCTACAGCGAGAAGAACAAGCGGGTTCAGCTTTGCGAGGTTTCTCATTTCTCGGTGCACCACGACTTGGAGATGGTGAAAGTCACGCTCATGAGCGGCCGGACGGTAAAAGTCTCCCAGGACCACAGCATGTTCGGCATGAACCCTGAAACGGGAGAGCTCACACGATTTAAGGCTGAAGAGGGTATTGGTTGGGGTACCCCCAAACCCCGCAAACTATTCGTGGAGCAAAAACAAGAATTCCTTACAGAGAGCCAGGATGCTCCTGACTTAGAAAAAGTCCCCGTAGACTTCAATTTGGGATGGGTCCTTGGTGCGTGGGCTGGGGACGGTTGGGTAGGACATTCGAATGACAAACCCAATCAAGTATGTCTAGCAAAGGTCGACGCGGTAGTACGTCACACGTTTACGCAGCGCATGTTCAGGTACAAAGAGGACGCTATTTTACGCGAGTATTCGGCGACGCATAACTACGGTGGTGGAGATTACACTTCCACGAAGATTCACATAAACAACACTAAATTAGCGAAATGGTTTTCGGGCATAACTGAAGGTGTCAGAGGTTCCAAGAACAAGAAGCTTCCGAGTTGGTTCATGCACGGTAAAGAAGATTTCCTGTTGGGACTTCTCAGTGGGTTACTCGATACAGACGGTACCGTTTGCAGTGTGAAAGCCGTAGCCAAGAACAAACCGCAGATTATGGCGAACTACCAAACGATATCCCACAACTTAGCGGTAGACGTATCGACGCTGCTGTGCCTTTTAGGAGTGAAGTCCCGCATCCACCCGTACACCAAGAAGGAGAGTATGGAGACGTACTACAACGTAGTAATCTCTGTGCCCGACCTGCAGCGTATCGCCGGGCAGCTGGAGCTTGCTACTCAAGAGAAGGCGCAGGTCCTAAAAGAGCTGGCAAAGAACCCCTACAACATGGACGCAGCGGAAAATGCCCGCTGGGACATGGTACCCATATCTCCGAAGCGGGCTAAGGCTCTCGCGCAGGCTAACGGCGCTCCTAAGGTAGCTCCAAGGGATGATAGCACTGAAAATCTGGCACGCAAGCAGGTTTCTACGACCTACTCCTCGCTGATCCAGGCGGTCAAGAAGGGGCGCTTGAGCCGTTCCACACTGAACGTTCTGCGTAAGCGCATCGGCGATGATACCGTACGGGCCATCAGCGGTGATGCCTGGTTCAACAACGTTACCAACGACGAGCTCGTCTGGGACTTCGTGGAGACGGTAGACCATGTCCCCGGGCGTCATACGGCGTGGGACCTCACCGTACCGGATGGTTGTACCTTCATGACAAGTGAGCAAATCATTGTCTATGACACCCTCATGGTTCATACCCCGGTTTCACAGAAGGCCATCGAAGAGGTCAAAAAGATGACCCTCTCGAATCTGCTCTACGGCGACAAGTCGAAAGATGACCTTTTAGCCGTGCCTCGGCACGAAGCTATGATGGGAATTTCACACGCGTCCAGCGCCGACGATAAAGAACCCGTCAAAGTTTTCGCAAACAGGGCGGACGTTATGAAGGATTACGCGGCGGGTAAGATTGGGATGGGCACGCACATCAAAATTAAGGACAGTAAATGACGTCACCAGTACTAATCGACAACGCTGAAACGGGGCAGAAGCTCACGAAGCAGGACGTTATCGATTATTACAACGCGCCGCACATTCGTAAGGGTATCCTGGCGGGTATGTACGGCGAAGGTGTGCTGACAGTCATGCAGCGCGAGCCAGGTAAACCGATCTATCGAAGATACCTCGCTAAAGATAGACCAATAGAGCTGCGTACCCCAGCGCATATGGAGCAGCTGACGCACCAACGAACGGTCGAGATTCATCCAAGTGTTGGAGCGTCTACGAGCGTAATCTGGGTAGACCTCGATCCCGGAGAACATGTCGACCTTGACACTACCAAGGACACTGTACGGCAAGTACACAGTATGATGCGTACGCTACCGGACGCGGTGCACACGGATATCGCGTTCTCTGGTGGTCGAGGTTTTTATGTACGGTCATTTCTGTCTGCGCCGATGAACACTGACAAAGCGCGCATACTGCTTGCTTCGAAACTTTCTCCGCTAATAAACAGCGACCCCAAGTTGACTTTGGAGCCCCCCGGGAAGGGCCAGATTCGTTTGGATATTTCTACGCTGCATGACAAAGGCTCGATTCGAGCACTTTACTCGCTCAATGCTGCGACAGGTCTCGCGTCGGTCCCAGTGAAAACGCGGGAGCTCGAAGACTTCAATCCACACGTAGATGCGGATCCGCGGAGACTCACGTCCGAGAAGAAAATATCTGAATTTGCCCCTGGAATCCCAAAGGCACGGGTTACTCACCCCCTTCCAGAAGGAAGTGGGCACTCGTGGACGATGTCTGTTCAGCACCACAACGCTGACAAAGCGGGTCTACACTGGGATCTGCGCCTGGTAGACCCTGAAACATCCCACGCGCACTCCTGGGCAATACCGCGTGCTAATTTTCCGCCACCTGGAGAGCGTCCGTACCTAGCGATACGTACGCCCACACATTCGGCTGAGTACGCCTTGAATTTTGGTGAAGGCGGTCCTCGAGTGATCGGTGCAGGTTACGGAAAAGGGACTGTAGAGATAAAACACAAAGAGCCAGTGAAGGTTATCTCGACATCCCCGCGTGCTATAAAATTTGAGCGAACTCTTGAGGGTGGTTCAAAAGAGCAATACGCCCTATTCCACACCCACTCGGATAAGTGGTTGTTGAAAAACACCACAAGACAGGATGAACCCGTGAATTTTGCAAAAGAAGCTTTTATGCTCGGGTATGCTACTGCGTTAGAAAAATTGGGAATGAGTAACGCCAGTACTTCTGGTCAGGCTGGAAAAAACGTGTCGCACTCCATGTCGACTAACCCGCTGGAAATGGGTGATGAAAATCTTCCGGCTGGTCAGCTTGCATCCGCTCTTTCTCAACTCCAAGAGCCTAGCCAGACTACCAACATGAAGAATGAAGAGTCTGCTGAAGACCGCTTGAATCGCGACATCAGCTGGTCAGAGCCTGTTACGATGCCGACTGACTCAGGCCGTCAAGGTGCTTCGGCAGTAATTCCCGGGGCGTTCTGATGTCCGGGGCTGAGGAACAGACCCTTGGAAAGTTTCTGCTCAATGAGGCGTTACCTCCTGGATATAAAGCGACAGGACCCCTCAATAGCAAAACCTTTTCTTCGATGATGTCGCGTATGGCGCATGATGATCCGCGGTTATACGCCCAGGTTGTTCCTCATCTGAAACGTGTTGGTGACTCGATCGCTACGACTGAGGGGCTGTCGATCGGACTAGATGATATTGAGCCAGAGTACAAGGCGCGGGATGCAGCTTTGGCGCCGCATATCAAGAAGTTCGATTTGGCTAAAACCGATGCTCAACGGAAACAGATAGTAGAAGACGCGCAACCCTTTATGCAAAATAATGCGATGGAGCATAAAGGGACGATGACGCAACAGGTAAAGAGCGGTTCTCGCGGTAAAGCGGTTCAGTACGCATCGATTGTGTCTACTCCTACGTACGCCCGAGACGGCCGCGGTGGTACAGAACCGTGGCTTATTCGGCATTCGTACAGTGAAGGATTACACCCAGCAGAAAACTGGATTGCCGGAAACGAAGCAATTCTCAATACTATCAAATCGAGAACATCAATCGCAGAGCCTGGCGAAATCTCTAAGATTCTCATCAATAACCTGTCGGATATCATCATCACCGAGTCTGACTGCGGCACGCATAACGGCATACTAATGGACCCGCGTAGTCCAGATGTAGTTGATCGCTTTCTGGCAAAAGAAGTACGCGGTTTCCCATACAACACGCTAATCACGCCTTTGAATCAGTCAAAGCTTATAGCAGCTACTCCTAAAGTTTTGGTTCGATCTCCCATGACATGCGAGGCCGGTGATGGTGTTTGCCAAAAATGTCAGGGCCTCAATGAAAAAGGGGCGATACATGATGTTGGCACCAACATTGGTATGCGTGCGGCACAAGCAATGTCTGAACCGTTGACGCAGTTTGCGCTCAACGTAAAGCATGGTGTCCGTGTCGCAGCAGACGACCGTCTGCAGGTAAGTGGCATTTCAGGATTGCGCCAAATTATGGAGTCCCCGCAGCAGTTCATAAACAAGTCCACACTGTCGTCTATCCCGGGTAAAGTAACGAAAATAGAAGAAGCGCCACAGGGCGGTCATTTTGTTTACGTTAATACCGTGCAGTTTTACGTAACACCCAATTTGAAAGTCATCGTAAAAATCGGTGATTACGTAGAGCCGGGGGATATGCTCAGCGAGGGGATTCCCAAACCTGACGAGGTAGTGAAGTACAAGGGTCTAGGCCATGGCCGGCAATACATCGTCGATTCGCTGAAGAAGTTGTATATTGGACAAGGGAAAGACATGGACCAACGCCATTTTGAGATATTGGCGAAAGGTGAGCTCAACCATGTCCGCGTTGTCAATGACCCAAGTAACACGTTCCTAAATGGGGACATCATCAGCTATAACGCTTTGCGGTCCTCAATCGGTAAGAATATCAAAATCATACCAACGGAAGATGCGCTGGGAGAGACTCTAGGGAAAGAGTACATCGGTTACTCGGTCGGTACGCGGCTTACTCCCCCAGCTATCCGGTTTCTAAAAGAACACGGCGTGAAAGAAGTTGTTGTAGCTCCACGAGCTCCCGAAGTAGAGTTCGTAATGAAGCCCGCAACGCGTGCTCCGTTGCTCAACCCTGACTGGTTGGCACGTCTGGCTCATCGAAGTCTAAAAACAACGCTGCAGCAGGCTGCCCATTTTGGAGAAGTCACGGACATCCACGGAACGCACCCAGTCCCGGCTTACGTATTTGGTGTAGAATTTGGCCAGGGCGAAAAGGGACGATACTAAATGCAAGATGCATACAAAGCAGGTGTTGTAGCAGGCTTCCAGAGTCTTGGGTTGGAGAAGGAAGCTGCAGGTTTTGCTGCGAGAGCAATTCCGAAAGTTACCAGATGGGCAAAAGATGTCGGTACGTCAATCTACGGCCAACCTCTTAAGTTCCTCCACCAACTCCGACACGGTGCTGCTATGGCGCCGGGTAGCGTTTTACGTGAAGGATTTTTTCCTAAAAGTGGCCTAGGAAAAGCTCTCACTTGGGGTATTCCTGGCGCTATGGCACTTCCCGTAATAAAGGGGAATGACCCAGATAAGGCGGAGCAGTTGGGTGGCTTGGCCATAGGTTCCGCGCTGAGTAACGTAGCGTTTGGTCCACTGGGTGGGTTAGGGGCTTCACTCCTTTATGGACCGGGTGAAGCTATCGGTAAGAAGGTAGTAGGGTTAGGCCGCGGTATTTTAGGGAAACCCCTCGCAGCTCCTCCACCTCCGAGCCACATGTTCCAGAATCCATACTACGCGGCGTATCAGAGACGGCAGCATCCGGAGAGTATTCAGGAACAACCAAGTAGTTCCTATGTAGGAAACTGAAAACCGCGTATATTTACGGCGGACTAAATGGAGAACACCTAGATGAACAACAGCGAAATTCTTGGTCTCGTGAAGCAGGCGTACGCTTATGGCGCAGCGGCTGCTCTGCAAGAATTTGGGATGCCCCAAATTCAGGCTGAGCAAACTGCGCTTAAGCTTGCAGCTGAAAACGAAGACGACGGTGGTCATCCCATTGCTGGGGCTCTGGGAGGCGCGTTGGGTGGCTCTGCATTAGGCGTTGCTTCTACGTTTCTTCCCAAACGTTGGGGCGTCGGTGGACGCGCGTTGTCGCGAGCGCTGAAGGGGAAAAGACCCCGAAGTGTCGCAGGTCTTGGTGAGAGTATGAAGGACGTCGGTATGCGGGGAGTCGGAACGAAGGGTACGCAGAGAGAAGCGCGGCTTCGTTTGGGAGCCGGCGCAGGCGTTGGAGCACTAGGCGGAGCCATCGCGGGTAGCGATTGAGCTAGTCTCGCGTTGAACAAAGAACAAAGGAGATAACAATGGGTCTTTTCAAACGTGCACATGTCCGCGGGATCAACCATGGTCTCATGCGTATGGGCCTCATCAGCTACCCGAACGAGAAAATCGCCGAGGAAGCCGCTGACGCTGTCGCCGATGAGATGCCAGACGAGCAGATTCCGGAAGTCACTGACGAAACGGGTCTCTCGCATGAAGAGCTGCAAATGATCATGCAGCGTCTCAACGAGATCGCCGAAGCTCTCGCCGTCAAGACCGGCGGGGCGCGTGACCTCGAGCTCAACAAGCTCGCCGCGAGCTTCGACCTTGGCGCCGCCGCTTCAGCGCACGCAAATGCGTTGATGGAGAAGGCTGCCCTCGAAGCCGGTACCAACAATCCGGGTCAGGGCTCTCCGAGTATGGAGACCGGCACGGTCGAAGCGAAGATCGATGCTGCAAATACGCCGTCGTCAGCGCTCGTAGTCCCCAAGGGTGACACGTCGCTGGATACCTCTCCGGGCGAGGTTGGCGCGCAGTCGATTCACGTGAATCAGCCTGGTACCCAAGAGGGCGGCGGTAACGACGTTCTCAAGACGGGCGGCGTCAACGCGCTCCTCGCCAAGCTCTCGGCAGATGGCGTTCTCCCCGCCGGTGCCCCGCGCAAAGACCTCGACACCAACGCCGACATGGGCAAGAACATGATCGTTTCCCAGGGAACGACCAAGTCTTCCAAGCCCGCAGAGCCGGTTCCGCTCAAGCCCAATCCCGCGGCCCATGGCGTGAAAGAGGACAGCAAGCCGGGTACGGACCTGCAGGATGACGTCAAGAAAGCTGCCGAAGTCCTGATGGCAACTGACCAGGGTCGCCAGATCATCGCCAAGTTGGCCCAGGATCAGGCGCAGAAGAAAGCCGAGCTCGGCCTCGCTGAGCAGACCCTTCTGACCGCTCTTCAGCAAACCCGCGGTCGCTGACCTTCCACAACCCCCGTTTCTCCCATATAATTCCATTCGAACTCCGAACAGGAGAACGAAGGAGCCAACATGCCCCCGATGTCTATGTCCCCTGAAGTCAATGCTTATGGACAACTCCCCTCAGCTGAACAAGCGGAGGAAGTGTTCAAGCAACGGTTCTCAGAAATGGCGTATAACGTTTTGTTCGCGAAATTCGCGGACCTTGCTCCTCAAGTCGTTACTTTCAAGATGCTCGATTCGGATGCCACAACGGGTAAAGCCGTTGGCGCCTTTATCTTGCTGTTCGAGAGTAAGCCCATCTACATCCCTGTTATCATGGTGGACAGTTCCCTGAAGCCCATGGACCTGTTCTACTTCAAAGAGCTCAACATTTTCCTTCCTCTTTCCAAAGAATGGCTCGAGGAAGTTTCGAAGATGTCGCTCAACTCTCAGGGGGATCCGTCGGATATTCCTTCGCAGGTTCCACAAGATGTAAATATCCGCGACCTCATTCTTCCTCCGGTTATGCCGTATGGACGTGTGGGTTTAGCCTCAGCGGACGACCTGACAAAAGAGTCCATGGATTTTTACGTTAGGCACATGTTCAAAGAGGCCCAGCGGAATAACAGCTTGAAGGTTCCTCTACGCTTTCTGGAGTTCGTTGAAAACGCTCCGACGAACGTGCTTGATGGCATTAAGCTCGCGTTTGAGAGACATCCGAACTTCCTTAAGAAGGCGGTTGCGGTCTACGGCAAGACGGCTTTTGTTACCGCATTCCAGAATGGGTATGCCAAGAACTCTCAAACCGTGAAGGTTGCTGCCGCTCCCGCTGGGACTGTTTACGTGTTTACGGGCAACTCCGACGTAAATCAGTTGCGCCGGGTCTGCGGTGCGCAGTCTGGTACAGTGTATTCAGAACTTCTGAAAACTGGCGCTGCAGCTGTAGATACTCGAGACAAGACGAACAACACGGTTATCAAGACAGAAAACCCTGTGCGTTTGCAGTCTCCAGGACCTAAGGGCGGCTTTTTCAAGTTGTTCTTCTTGGATGCGCCGGCGGATACCTACTATGTAGCTCCTCTGCACCATCTCCGCAGTGACTCTTGCACGTCTCGAGGGTACTACGACGGCAACTGGGCTAAGCCTTGCAGTCAACAGTACCTAGTCATCAGCAAAGATGGCAAAGTCGCCTGGAAGGACAAAGACATCGTTGGTAATCCCATCGATGATCGCTCAGAGCTTTCTGGGACGCGCATCTTCAAGATGCTCGAAAACAATAGCGGTGGGGATACGCCCAAAACAAACGATTACGGCTTCTTCCTGTACAACTCTCCGAAGGGTCCGCAGGTAACCGAGCCCCAGACAATTTCGAGCGTCTGGGAATCTGACGGCCGTACCCGCATTCAGACGCGTTGGAGCGACCCGACATACATCATCGATGAGGCGAACACCCGCCAGAAAATCGATTACGCAAACGACGGCAAGTTCGTATTTTTGCCGAAGGGTGCGATGTGGGTTTCCCTTGCAACAGCTAAGGACGGCGAGAATCCGGAGTACTCTGACGAGTATTCGCAGTTGCACCGAACGTCCATCATCAAGGACACGCGCGTTTTGTCGCGCTGGCTGAACGATACCTTGAAGTCCACCGGCGCTACCGAGGTCGAGGTTAAGCGGGCGAGTGCTACTGAGTGGTGGATTGGTAAGGAAGGCCGCGCGTACGGGATGGCCGATGCTCTGAAGAAAGTTGCGCTCGAGCATGACTTCTCCATCAAGGACGCCGCGGAAGTTCTGATTGATGCCCACCGGTACGGGAAATGCCGCGCGCTCAAAGTGTCGGTTAAGACTGCTCAAGCACTGTTGAAGCTGGCTGCTCCGGCGGGTAATGCCCAGCAGGATCCTTCGCAGATGCAACAGCAGGGTGCGCAGCAACAGGAAGTAGCGCAGCCGCAGCCTGGGCAAGACCCGGCGATGATGGGCATGGCGCCTCCGCCTCCTCCGACGATTTCGCCCACTGACTTGGCGATTGCCGAAGCGGTGCAGACGCTGCAGCATGAGAACGAGCTCAAGATGCAGCAGATTCAGTCCCAGATTGACCAGCAGCAGCAGCAACTGCAGCAGCAACAAGAGCAGATGCAGTCGCAGATTGCACAGCAGCAGCAGTCGCTTCAGCAGGAGTCCGACAACACCAACAAGCTCATCACGGTGTTGCAGCAGATTCAGCAGCGGTCGACCATGCTGTCGCAGGCGACGGGCGGCGTAATTCCGCAAGGTGCCGAGCAGTCCCCGATGGCTGCTGGGCAGATGTTGGCGCCGACTCCGCCGCCTGAAGAAGAGGCTCCCCCGATGCCGGTGATGCCGCAAGAAGGTGGCATGAGCCCGGACATGATCGCGCAGCAAATCAATCCGCAGCTTGCTGAGCAGGCCGGCGACTTGAATGACCAGGGCGTGTTCGATACGTCGACACTGTCTTCTCTTGCGGCAGCGCCAGTCCTTCAGGATCTGGTTGCTACGTACATCCCGAATCTGGAGAAGTCTGTAGACAACCTCGGTCGTATCCTCCTTACGCTCTGGATGCGGGAAGCTGAAGTAAAGGGGACGTTGGGCGCAACCACCTACATTACGCTTGAGGATAAGCTCCGCAATGTCTTCAAGGGGATGGGGGATGTTGTGCTGCAGATTAACCGTAACGCCGCGGGTAACCAATCCCAGGCGCAGCAGCAGCAACAGCAGCAGATGGTGGGCGACCAGCAGTAACCATGTGGCAACGCAGTGTACCAGATAGGAAGTGGGTTCAATTAGTGCATGCTTGCAAAGCGCAAGTAGAGCCTAATGATCCGCGGCTCGCTCACATGTACCGCGTCATGACTGGAGCGGTGCAGGACGAGATCGTTGAAGATGCGTTGGCCATGATCGAAACGGACTTTTACAAGAACGCCATCATGGCGTTTTTGTTTAGCCGCGCGACGTTATCTGAGATCATCAAGAGCTTACAGATTTCCGCTGAAGTGATTGGTGTAATCGAATACCTCCTCTTCAATAGCGATGAGATCCACAATAAGCTGGACCACATCTATTGGGCGAAGAAGTACATGGCTCAATTGGATAACGACGATGACCGAAATCTGATACACAGTGCGCTCGTTGGTGGTCCGTGTGCTATCATGGACCGTTTCGCTCTCGGAGACGAAGACCCCGTATTGGATACGGGTCGTGCTGCAAAACGGATGCTAGTGACTGCGATGAACCTGGGGCTTGTATGCCGCGGGAATTCAATTACCACAGAGGCATCAAAGCAGGCGTTGAAGTGGTTTGATAGTGCGTCCAAGATGCTCATGACGTACGACAAAATGGTCAACGATGACGACTCTGACACTGATGCTATCGTGGCCATTGAGCGGCGCAAACAGACGTACACTTTGAGTGAGATTGGTGTCGAGTCAATAACCGACATTCTCCATTAGGAGTTCAAGATGTGGAACCGCGAGGATTACGAACAGGCCGCTTCTAAAGTTGCTCAGGAATTTGCTGCAAGCAATGGGGAGCAGTCTATCAATCAGCTGTCGACGAAGCTCGCGCGGGAGAACTGCTTGAATCCGGATGGGATTCGGACACTCGTGCGTCTCTCAAATACTGCGGCGTTTCAAGAGCTCTTTTCGAAACGCGCAGGTGCGGAAGACCGCATGATCGAGTACGAAACAGGTGATCCTGAGATCGTTATTGCAAACCTGCATAACGAACAAGTGGATGCTGTTTCGAACACGTCTTCTTTCAAGATCGCGTCGAGCTACGACCGCTCCCTCGATTACTTTGGCGACTTCAACATGCAGAAGACGGCGGAAGAGTGCTGCAACGACCCGTGCGATAAGTCTGACAAAAAAGACAAAGAAGTTGAGCACTACACCGGCAAGGAAGAAGACGCGGAAGCTCCAGTAGCGGACACTAAGCAGATGAATTTCCTGCGTGACAAAGTACGTGGGAAACTCGACGAGGACAAGAAGGAAGCTTCTTTCCGTTGGGGTGCTGCGATTGAGAAAGCGGCGCAAGAATACCGTGTAGCGTTCGCCGGTAAACCTAGTTTCAGCAAGGTTGGGTTTTTCCAGGATGCAGTTGCTGCCCTGGGCGCCGGGTATCTCCCGGAACTTAAGGGGCTCAACCATTTGGCAGGCGGCGCCAAAGATGAAGATATCCTGGGTGGGTTCAAGGCGGCTCATGTCGAGCAGTATGTGCTGCCAGTTCTCGATGCGCCCATGCGTAAGGTTTACGGGTACGTAAAAGAAGCGTTCGAAGCTCGACGTGAGTACGAGAAAAATGAGAACGCCCTGAAGATGGTTGAAGCGTGATGCCGTCAGGTATTGATAAAACTCTTGATAGGCTCGTCAGCTGGAACACGCTAAAAAACGTGGGAAAGCACGTGTCGTCACATCCGGTCAAGTATACAGTTGGCGCGGGTGGGGTTTTAGCTGCGAGCGACGCGTTAGGACCTCAAGCAACTGACCTCGAGTCGGAAATCATGCGAAACCGCCTAGGTACTCCAGGAGGAAAATACGTGTTTGCAGAACTTGAAGTAGTAGAGCAGCGTAAAGCCTTCCTCGAGGATTCTGTCGGTTTTACGAAAAGTGCTGCAGGAAGTTTGGGCATAGGTCCTCTTCTTGAATCTATCCAGGGAGGCGTAGGCCATGCGGTAGGTGCTGCGAGCACTGATTTGATACGAGGTATGCTGGGGTCTGCTATCTCGGGGCTCTCCGATGTAGTATCGCGGAATCCCAAGCGTCGGGCAATCCTCCTGCAGATTCTCACGCGGGACCCCATCGTATCGATGTATGAGAAACAGAACCCCGGGGCGGCTCTCAAAGCGTACGCGTCAATGGTGAACGTGGCTCCTACTCTCAGTATGGACCCGAATGTTGTTACATCTTTTCTGCGTGAAGCGGCGCAGACAGGTGGATCAATTAACTACATGACGCTAAAACAGCTGGCTGAAGCCGAAAATGCCGTGCGTAACACCGCGCGCTAACGAGGAGAAGCACCGATGTCTATCCAGACGCATGAAGTTCCCGAGTCACTTAAGCAGCTGATTTCAAACCATCAGACGCATAAGATTGCGAGTGCGCAACTGGGTCTTACGGAGCCTTCGTTGGAGGGCGTTGCGTTGCATTTCGGAACCAAGATCGCTGAACGCCGCGCAAAGTGGCGCCCAGTATTTGAGGGTCTTCAGGCTCTGAAGGCGCTGCGCGCTGGAGGTTGATATGCCCTCGATTGCACAAGAGCTACGGGACATTCTCCAGGTGCATGGACACATCGAGTATGTGTCGCTGAAAACGGCGTCAGAAGACGCAGCGTACGTCGGCCAAATGCACGTTGCAAAAATCGCTAATGCGGTAACTGAGTATGTGCAGCACGCTGGAGGCGCTGACGTAGTCACGTTTATCGCCAAATTGGCGGAGGACCTAGAGCATCCTCTTGATGCTGTATCCAAACTCAAAGTAGCCGCTGCGATGACAGTAGACCAAGTTTTGACCAAAGCCGCACAAGACGCGGAGTTGGCTACGCACGAACGCGCTGCGCTGTTGAATACTCGCACATACGGCCGCGAGGTTTTTGCAGAAATTCTTCGCGGAGTTCTCTGAGGATTAAATGATCCCAAAGATAATCCATCTCGACGAGTACTTCCCGACAGGTGAAGCTACGGTGCAGCCCGTGTTGCTCTGGGCCAATAACAAGGCTTGTTATGAGAACATCACGAAGCATGCCAGCGTAGGTACTGAGTTTTTCAAGACGATTCAGCCTATTCCAGGTCACAGCTTTGTGTACGTTCTCGCTGTGAGCGATTGGGAGCATTACGGTGAGAATCGTAACGGAGATGGGTTTCCTAATGCGCCCTTTAAGCCTCTGGAGAATCCCCCGTGGATTAGCCAGGCTGAGACGCTTTCCAACTGGCATCACACGTTCGAGCAGTTTGGGAATAGCTACCGTCATCACGTAAACAAAGATCCGGAGAAGCGCGTTGGGCGCGTGGTGAAGTCTTTTTGGAATAACGCTATGCACCGTGTTGAGCTTCTCATTGACCTCGAAAATGATAAAGCTCCAGATCTGGCAGAGCGTATCCAGAACGGCGAGTTTCCTCCAGTGTCTATGGGAACTAAGGTAGCGTGGGACGTCTGCACTATTTGCGGTAATCGCGCACCTACACGGGCTCAATACTGTGACCATCTACGTTTTCAGATGCGTGATGTTATCGACGGCGTAAAGGTTGCGGCGCTCAATCCGAGTCCTAAATTCTTCGACATCTCCTGGGTGGTGCGGCCGGCGGACCCAACTGCGTACATGATGAAAAAGGTTGCGTACGACCAACCCTACGTTATTTCGGGAGCAGCCGCTGGCGAATACCTCGAAGAAATGCAGGAGCGTAAACTCGCAGCACATAAGTTGGCAGTAATCGACAAGGTGATCCAGGGTATTCCTCTGGACGCGAAGTCTGAAGGTATTGACCCTATAGAGCTGGGTAACGTTACCAAGATGCGCGATGAAGCTATGCGCATGGGAAAACGTATGCCTACGATGAACGACAGTACACTCCAGGAGCTTTCTACACACCCCTTGCGTAACGTTGTAACGACTACGCTGTCTTCTGGGATGTTAATGAATACCCCGGAAGTTACGAAGATCATCATCTACAAGTCTCATCCGGGGATTGGACAAGTACCGGATGACCTTGTAGATCGCATAACTGCGCTCCGTGGGTCAATCATGCGTCTGTTCGAGGACATGCCGCAGTTATTGGATTCAATTGATCAGAGCGGCGTGTTCGATATCGCTCCAAGTCATGTTGATCCAAAAGTAGCGGAGATCATAATGCCGTATCTTGAAAAAAGATCAGGCATTATGGAGTACTTGAAACGTAAGGTTGTTCCTACGCAGTACCGCGAAGAGTACGACCAGACAACGCCGCTTACGATAACGGACCCCGTGTCAGGACAGCAGTACGCTACTACACGGAGGGCTGCTATTGCTTCGCACGATGACGTCGCAAAGCGTAACCTCTATAAAGTCGTCGGAGGCGGCGCTCTTCTAGGCGGCGCTTATAAGATGATGGCATCCGGGTTACGGTCTAAAGGTCTGGGTAACTTGCGCCCATTGGTTGGAGCAACGTTGGCCGGCGTAGGGCTTTCGCAGTGGCCGACTATGGGTCGTCACTATATGACAGATCAGGGTATCCCTATTCCGATAACGACAGAGCTGACGACGAAGACCGGGTCTGCGTCTCTTGCTCTTCCGTTATTTGGAACGCTTGGTCTGATGGGTTTGGCCGCTCACGATTATCACAGTCGGATGAATCGCGGAGAACCTGAAGTGGATCCGTATGACTCAGCTCCTACACGAGCGGTCCAAGGTCTGGAGTCAGTAGCAGTAAACCATCCGCTTCTCACTGCAGTAGGTGGTACCTTGGGATTGCGCGCATTTGGACAAACTCCTGCAGCGCAGTATCTCGCTACAAATGTCATCCGACCTCTCGCACAACACGGTAGGATGCACCGAGAGCGTATAAAAGCAACTGTCGGTGATTGGGCCAAGGGTACAGACGAGAAGTTTCGGCAGTGGGCGGCTAATTCAGAAAAGATGTCAATGGACATTTCTGCAGAGCTACAGTTACAACCGACGGACACAGTACTTCTCCCCTGCGTTGACTTTAACAAAGTGGCGGAGCTTATTGGGATGGTTCTTGTTGGTTGAAAAAAGTCACCGTATGATTGGTGGCGAACCGTAAGAGAAAGGACGCGAACAACATGGATTTCAGCACAATGTTGCAGGACATGCGCAACTCCACTCCGCAGGAGAAAACTGCGAGTGCGAGCCAGAAGACGGCTGATCAGGCTGCGAGAGTTGCCCTGGATACCGCTCTTGAGAAGACGGCTGCTCCGGTTAACCCCGCCTCTCCGGACGCGGTGGACTCGTTGCTGAAAATGGCATCGATGCTGGCCGAGCAGGAGAAGCAGGCGGAGCTCGTCCACGCGGCGCAATGCGGTCGGGTGATGGCGGATGCGATGCTCGAAGCGTTTGCGTCTGCAGATGCTCTCGCGAAAACGGCGGCGCTTCAGGATGAGCAGGCGAAGTACGCTGCGTATGCTCAGCCGGCGGGTGCAACGTATGACCCGACTCTCGACGCGATGATCAAAGCCGCGTCCGAGGCGGGTTACAACGAGACGCGCGAGAAGATCGCTGCGGAGCAATTCCAAGAGGGTCAGCAGGCGGCGCTCGACGCAGTCTACAAGACTGCGCAGGAAGAGTTCTTGAAGGGCGACGCTGAGGTGGAGACCCTGGCGCGGCAGGCATACGGTCGCTGAGGAAATGCTGTACACACCGGAAACTCGTAAGCGGTATGCCGAGCTTTTTAAAGCAGCGGCTGAAAAGCTCGCACCTTCATTGGGTGTAAAACCCGAGGAAGCCGCCGACAACCAGACACAGGCGGACAGCAATGCCCAGACCTCTCCCAAACGTAAATGAGATCGTAGCTCACGTTAAGGAGCTGGCTGCGGCAAGAGCGACGGAAAAAACCGCCGCTGTGCCTGCAGTAGTTCTGACAACTGCGCTCGCTCAGAAGTTGCAAAAATTCGCGTCTGAAATTTCGGCTATGCCCGAAAACGACAACGTCGTAACTGTCGATGATGTCGTAAACTTTGCGCGAGGATTGATGTGATGGATAAAAACGCCGCCACAGAAATTGCCAAGCGCCTTCGGAAAACTGCTGAGGAGCTCGAGCGCGAGCCCGTTACGCAGTCGACCTCCGGTAAGACCGTGAAGATCGCGCAGATCCTCACCGCGGCGCGTGCGATTGGAACACTGCGTACGCTGCTGAATGGGAGTCGATGATGGACAGAACGAAAATCGCTGAAGTCCTGAAAGCTGCGGCGGATTGCATCGACTCGCTCGTGCAGGAACAAGCCGCGAAAGAGACGCAGACGAAAGTCGATGGCGCGTCGAAGCTGGCAAACCGCATCAAGGACGCCACTGGTGAGCGTATTGACGACAGCATCGTTAGTAAGCTTGCTGAGACGGATCCTGAGATTGCGTCGTTGCTCGAGCGCCTCGCTGGTAGCGGCGCACCGGATAATCTCGGTGGGCCGGACGATGACAATGCGAAGACCGCATCAGACGCTCAAGGGATGGGCGGTTCTGACGCGCGATTCTTGAACTTCATCCTTGGCTGAGGATGAGCTAACGAAAGGGATGCGAACATGTCTATTCTGACAAGCAAGTTCGACATCATCACGCATGACCCGCATTCGAACGCTCTGGCGTCGCTGGTCGTCGTGTTGGATGTCTATGGCGCTCCGGCTCCGTCCACGGGGGGAACTCCGACCGCCGGCACCATCGCCGCGGGCTCCATCGTCGTGATGAATTCCAGCGGTCAAGCGATCGTCGCGGACAACAACCTGTCCACGACCGACGCTCCGTGCCTGATGTTCATTGCCGCCGATGGCGATATGGACCTCGACGGTGCGTTCGTGCACAAGATCACCTGCATCCAGGGTGGTTGCGAGATCAAGACGCCGAAGTACGTCGCGGCCTCGTACGCTCCGGGCGCGCACCTGACGTGTGGTACGACTGGCGAAGCTGGTCTGTTCCGCGCTGCCGCCAGCGGCGAGCAGATCTACGGTTTCGTGGGTCCCCTCGGTCTCGATGCGACCAACGCGGTCCTAGACGTCATCATCCCGCAGGGCGTCTGCCCGGCGCACGCCTGATAAAGGAGGAATGAGAGATGTCTAACTACACCGTCGAGAACCCGCAGGTTAGCGCGCAGTTCATCAACTCGAGCTTCGTGCGCAAAATCGAATCTGGCCAGATCAAGCAGGCGGAAGCCGAGAGTTCGGCGTTCATCCGCGACAAGCTGCGCCAGGAAGCTGCCGTCCGTGAGATCCTCGTTCCCCAGGGCATCACCGAGGAAGAGATCGACCGCGACGAGAACACCGACCAGCCCAAGAAGATCGTCGACAAGGAGCCGGATTCGGTTGCGACGTTCGTCCAGTTCCAGGGCACCGGCCGCCGGACCTGGTTCAAGGGCAGCCGTTACGCGATCTTCTTCGGTAAGGTCGAGTCGCAGCGCTTCACGAAGTCGAAGTTCGAGCTCATGACCTACACGTCTGACATCCGGAAGATCCTTTCGGACAACAGCGTGAAGGACATGGCCGACCAAGAGGACACGAAGTTCTACAGTCTCGTCAATGCCATCGTGAGCGCGAACCCGGCGCAGCAGACCAATGGTCCGTTCCAGAGCGCGACCATCAAGACCGCGTGCCAAGCGATGCTCAATCGCCGTCGCCCGGTCGGCAAACTGCTCATGACCAAGAGCCGCTTCATGGACGCCATCGATCTGCCGGCCACCACGGTGGGCGACGAGATCGCGCAGCGCCACTTCGACGAGGGTATTGAGTCCTCGCAGAAGCTGTGGGGCCTCCCGGTCGTCACGACCATCAAGTCGGACATCTATCCGACCAACAAGGCGTGGCTGTTCGCTCCGCAGAGCCCGAACAACTTCCTCGGGAACTTCTACCTCCTGCAGGATGCCACGCTGTTCATCGAGCAGCGCGCGGACATCATCACGTTCTGGAGTTACGAAGCTCTCGGTATCGGCATCGGAAACCGCCTGTCGATGCAAGAGATCACCTTCACTTGATCCGGTGAGAGGTAAGAACGATGGCTAAAGTCTGGCTCAAAAACTTCACAGAACGGACGATCATGTTGACCGGCCTCCGCGATATGGACGGTCAACCCCTGGTCTTCGGTCCTGGGGAGCAGAAGGGTGTTCACCCTGCCACGGTAAAGCATCCCGCCGTGCGTGTGTTTCTCGGCAAGGGGCTTCAGCTAGTGGAAGAGATCGAATCGCCGAAGCAAAAGGCGCAGGAGGTTAGCCTTCCTGCCCCGCAGCCGGCACCGGCGCCTGTACCTACACCGGTCGTTGTGCCGGTGGTGGAAGAGGTTTTGGTTGTTCCAGCTGCACCGGCAACACCCGTGGGGATCGACACCCCTTCAGAGCCGGTCGTTGAGTCGGTCTGCCTTCCCGTAGTTCTTGTTGAAGATGCGGTCGAAGCGCCTGCAGTAGAAGAAGCTGTTGAGGCGACAGTGGTTCCTGATGAAAATCCGGAGCCGGTCCTCGAGACAGTGACTGAAGACGTTGAGTCTACCGAAGAACCCCGCCCGAGCGGCAAGCGCAAGAAGAACCGCGGCTGATCTTTCCTCGTCCTAATTCCGTCCTAAAATTCGTGCATGAGTGTCAGCGTAGACCACAATTATCCGCACGCGGATGACATGACGGTCCTAGACCCTAATGGGGACCCTGTTGAAAACGTCGTTGTCAGGGCCTTTGAGCTCGCGGCGTATAGCGCAGATGTCCGTGATACGTGGTTGGCGGAGACCACCACGGATGTAAACGGAAAGTGGGTTACACCCTTTCTGTTGGACGAAGCGCAGACGTACATTGTGCACTTTGAAAAGACGACAATGTTCGGTCCTATTACGGTCGAGGTCACAACCTGATAGGGTGGGGTATGCCAGAACGCGACCCATATAGCAGCACTCCTCCAGAAGGGTCTGAAGTCCGTTCTTCCAATTCTGCGAAGAGACAGGCATCGGACCAGCTGTCCTCTGGGCCATACCCTTTAACAACTTTTCCGCCGCACTCATCAGGACGCAGCAACGATGTGGTATGGATTCAATCCGAGCTTAAAAGGTTATCACACGAAAAAGCAGGTAAAGACGTTGTCCAGGCTCGAGAACAGGAGATCACAACTCAGGTAGACCTCCTAAAAGAACAGCTCAAGGGCCTTACGAGGTGCCAACGGGCTGAGGAGTTTGACGACATGAAACGCGCGGTTGAGGGGTGGCGGACCTTTTTCCGCAACACGGTGGCGGTGGGAAGTGTGGGTGCGCTAGCGGTTATTGGTGGGTGGCTGTGGCAGTTTTATACGTTAACCGGCGCGGTAGAAAGTACAAAAGCGGATATCAGCGAGGTTAACGCTAACGTTAAAGAGCTCGCGGAAGACTACAAAGGT
>Ga0315285_10001939_pt1 | contig 21731 bp, 30 predicted proteins | sample YL17G09_36_MG_FD_203698 | JGI IMG/M metagenome (GOLD analysis project Ga0315285, IMG submission 203698) | Sediment microbial communities from Yellowstone Lake, YNP, Wyoming, USA - YL17G09_36 | ecosystem: Environmental > Aquatic > Freshwater > Lake > Sediment | place: USA: Wyoming | collected...
AATAATCAGAGAGATGATAAATAACGGGGAATTGATGGGATGGGACGATCCTAGATTAACCACACTAATGGCACTCAAAAGAAGAGGATTCACACCTGAAGGAATAAAGAATTTTTTGATTTCCACCGGTGTCACAAAAGCGGAGGCTATTTTAGACTGGGATCCTTTGGAAGCTGAGAACAGAAAAATTGTTGATTCTTTAGCTGACAGATATTTTGCGGTATTGGAACCGGTCGAAATCAATGTCCATAATTCGCCGTTAGTGAAAAAAATCAAAGCGAAACATCATCCAGATTTTCCAGAAAGAGGTTTCAGGGAGATTCCTGTGGATGTTGAAAAAATTTATATTGATGTGAATGATTTGGAAAAATTCAAAGGAATGGAGATAAGGTTGATGGATCTTTTTAATATAAAACTGGGAGAGAAAATAGAATATACGGACGATGAGGTGAAGCCTGAGATTCCGAAAATAAACTGGGTGTCAGAACCGAATTGCGGATTGAAAATAGTGATGCCAGATGGCTCTGTGAGAATGGCTGTTGGGGAGCCGAGTATGGGGAAATTGAAAGAAGATTCTCTGATACAGTTGATCAGGATAGGCTTCTGTAGAGTGGACAAGTCTGGAAAGGAAACAGTTTTATACTTTACTCATAAATAAAGTAAAATGAAATGAGGTGGTAAAATGCCGAAAAGTGATGTTAAAACCCAAGCACCGAAAGATGTAGTTGATAAAATAATCCAAGTTCTTGAGATGGCCAAGAATACCGGAAAGATCAGGAAAGGAACAAACGAAACAACTAAAGCCATAGAGAAAGGTCAAGCACAGTTTGTAGTTATAGCCGAGGATGTTGAGCCAGCAGAGATTGTCATGCATCTGCCAAGTTTGTGCGAAGAGAAGAAAATACCATATGCATATATCCCAAGCAAACAGGAATTGGGAAGGGCAGTTGGAATAGATGTTCCTTCAGCTGCTATTGGTGTGGTGGACGCTGGTGAAGCGAAAGAAAATTTGAAATCATTAATAAAGAAATTGCAGGAACAAAAAAAGTGATTGAATGGCTGAAGAATCTGTTCCTGCTGAAGTTCTGCAATTGATTGGAAGGTCTGGAGTCCGAGGCGTGATGCAGGTCAGATGTAAGGTTTTAGAAGGACCTGACAGGGGAAAGGTTCTAACAAGAAATGTCTTAGGTCCGATAAAAGTTGGGGATGTCTTGGTATTGAGAGAGACAGAGATGGAATCATCTGAAAGAATGAAAGAAAGGTAATACTGATGAAATGCTCGTTTTGCGGTAAGGAAATTAAACCAGGCACTGGAAAATTGTTTGTAAAAATTGATGGCACAACAATGTACTGGTGCAGCTCCAAGTGCGAGAAAAATTATCTCATGGGAAGAATCAAGAAAAGGAAATGGGCCAAGCATTAGATTTTTGGTGAAGGTATAGAAGTAAGCGGAACATAAAACAATTATTGAAGATGGGAGACGAAGGGCCGGTAGATCAACGGTAGATCGCTCCCTTGGCAATTATCTAAAATGGGAGAGGCTTCGGGTTCGAATCCCGACCGGTCCATTAGAAAGATTTAAAAAATCATAAAATGGATAATAATAGACATAAGTGATGTAATGGGAACGACAAAACTGAAAGGAAAAGAAGTTAAAGAAAAAGTTGTGGAGAAGAAGGTTGAAAAACCGAAAGAGATTCCAAAAAAGAAGGAAGTCGAACTGAGAGAGATAGTCAGAGTTATAGGTGCTGACTTGGACGGAAGCAAACCGTTGAGACGAGCGCTGACAAAAATCAAAGGAATCAGTTATACTTTTTGCAAAGCTATTTGCAATGTTTCCGGTTTCGATCCAAACGCCAGATTGGGATCTTTGGCAGAACCTGATATTAAAAAAATTGAAGAGATAATAAAGAACCCAGAGAAATTCGGTATACCAATTTGGGATTTGAACAGAAGAAGGGATTTGGATACAGGAAAAGATTTACATTTATCTGGCCCTGACATAGATGTGGCGAAAAGATTTGACGTGCAAAAGATGATTGACATGAAATCTTATCGAGGTGTCAGGCATATGCTCGGCCTGCCAACGAGAGGGCAGAGGACGAGAAGCAGTTTTAGGAAAGGGAGAAGCGTAGGTGTAGTCAGAAAATCTGCAAGAATTGTGCAAGAGAAGGGTGGAAAGGAGAAGAAGGAAGAGAAGAAGTGATTGAATGAAAAGACAGAGAAAAAAATATAAGACACCCGTAAGACCATGGGACAAACAAAGACTTGAAAAAGAGAGAGAATTGGTAAAAACCTATGGCCTTAAAAACAAAAAGGAGATATGGAAGACTCTTACATTTTTAAGAAAATATAGGACAATCGCAAGGGAATTGGCTGCGAAAAAAGATAAGGAAACAGAAAAAGCACTGATAAAAAAACTTGTTGTGATGGGGTTGTTGAGCGAGGGGGCGAATCTCGACGATGTTTTAGGTTTGACGATGGAAAATGTTTTGGATAGAAGACTTCAAACAATTTTATTCAAAAAAGGTTTGGTGACCACAATAGCCCAAGCCCGTCAATTGATTGTACATAGAAAAGTTGTGATTGAGGAAAGAAAGATTGTTTATCCAAGTTATTTGGTATCCGCAGACGAAGAAAATAAAATCCAAGTTTTGATGCAAATTAAACAAAAGGAAATAAAATCGCCAGAGGTAGTGCAATGAAAGAAGAGAAGAAACAGAAATGGGGAATTGTGCACATTTATAGTACCACAAACAATACAATTGTCCATATAACTGATATAACTGGGGCGGAGACTATAGCGAGATTCTCCGGTGGAATGATGACGGATAAGGACAGGGAAGAAGGAATGCCGTTCCCAGCCATGCTGGCTGCGAAAAAAGCTGCAGAAGCAGCAATTGCAAAAGGTTTGACCGGAATAAATATACGCGTCAGAGCAGCTGGCGGGCACAACAGCAAATCTCCAGGGGCAGGTGCCCAGCCTGCGATCAGGGCTTTGGCCAGAGCTGGTTTGAGAATTGCGATGATCGAAGACGTGACTCCCATTCCGCACGATACTACACGAAGGCCTGGCGGAAGAAGAGGGCGTAGGGTTTAATTTATAAAAAACATAAATTATTGAATTGGTGAAAAGATGAAGATACAAATTTTGAACAAATCTGATAGAGAAATGAGACTTCTCGTTCAAGAAATCACTCCAGCATTTGCGAATGAGTTGAGAAGGATAATGATGTCGGAAGTCCCAGCAATGGCGATTGAATGGGTGGATTTTAAAAACAATGATTCTGCATTGAGCGATGAGGTGCTGGCAAATAGGTTGGGGCAGATACCGCTCACTTTTGATAAGAAAGTGTATGATTTGCCAGAGAACTGCAGTTGCGAAGGGAAGGGTTGCAGTAAATGCCAAGTTGAACTTGTTCTGAAGAAGAAAGGACCAGGAATGGTTTATTCTGGAGATTTGAAAAGTAAAGACAAATCTGTTATAACAGTTTTTGATAAAATACCTGTTGTTGAATTGTTTGAAGGGCAGGAGCTGCAGTTCGAAGCCACAGCCCAACTTGGAATCGGAAGAACACATGCTAAATGGCAGGCTGCGAATGTTGGATACAGGAACGAGGCAAATATTGTTTTGAATGTGAAGAATCCGAAAGATTTTGAAAAATATTTGAAGATGTGCTCTTTGCATGTTTTCAAGATAGACAAGGATAAACTGGTGGTTGGCAATCCTCATGAATGCACGCTGTGCATGAGATGTGTGGAGAAGGGAGAGAAGGATGACGTTAAAGTTGAACCTATTGAAAATAGTTTTGTTTTCAATATAGAAAGTGCAAGCGGTCTGCCAGCTGAGGATATAGTTGTTTACGCGACAGAAGTTCTTGAGAAAAAAATCAATGAATTTGCAAAAGGATTGAAGAAATTAAAGTAAATAGTTTCTATTTCTTTATATTAACTATAGAGCGGGGGTTGCCTAGTCTGGTCAAAGGCGCAGGACTTAAGGCATTTGCAATTAAGTGCTGATAAAAAGATGATGTTAGAAATCCTGTCTCTTAGTGAGTTCGTGGGTTCAAATCCCACCTCCCGCACTAGTACTGGACTTCAATGCGGCAAACTTCAAATTCATCTTTCATAAATTATTATTTCAAACTAAAGAGACAAGATCCTCGAACAATAGCAAATCTTCACTTTCTGGCTTATCGTAGAATGACATTGCGATTCCAAGTTCTCTAGTACTTCTCTTCTCCATTACAAGATGAACTCTTGAATGACTGATGGAAACACTGGAAATTTTTTTTCGATTTTCTTCTCTTCTTCCTCTAATGTAAGTATGGTCTTCATTTGGACTTTTAAAGTCAGGATTTCTTTTAGTAGTCCATCTTGAATATTTTCGTTTAAGAATTACTTCGATTAATGTATAATGATTCCCTCTGAGTAAATTTATCATGGAAGTAAATGTTTTCCTTGGAATTGAATCGATTTCTTTTTCCACAGAAATTGTACCGATTGGTGGAGGACCACCATCATACCCCATCGCTTGCGCATAATTGGGTATAAGTGCCGCCATTTTAAACCACCAGGATCTACTTCTAAGATATAATTCCCCTTTCTTATCGCCCGGTAAAGATATGCGCACATGCGCATCTGTGTCTTCTGTCTGACGAGGGGAAAATGGATCGACGGTAATGTCATAAGAATACCGTCTTTCTCTAAGGGCTCGTAACATATCACGAACAACTCCTCTATATGGGACTTCCGGAAATATACTTTCAAGATTTTTATGTAATGAGAGTTCAATAGCCATATTTCATAGAATACTCTAACAAATATTTTAACATACTCGCATCGTCCCTGAGACCTAGAGCACACCTACCGCATATTCTTAAACGATTACGTCCATAATTTATTGAGATATTTGTGATGCATTTGATTGAAATATGAGAAGTGATATTATGGCAATAGGCGGAGTGTGCATGGCATGTAAAAAATATTCGCCTGGCCTATACACTTGCCATGCGTGCGGCGCAAGAGATTGCCCATTATGCGTGATGCCTGGAACGAAATTTTGCGTTATTTGTAAAGGAACGAGGATGATAAAATGAATTCGGGAGATTTTGTTTCTATCAACTATGTCGGAAGAATTAAGGATACTGGAGAGATTTTTGACCTTACCTATGAGGATATTGCAAAAAAAGAGGATGTGTTTGATCAAAAGGTGAAATATGGACCAGTTACGATAATAGTCGATGGCAAATTTTTACTGAAGAGTTTGAATGATGCGATAAAAGAGATGAAAGTTGGCGAGAAGAAAAAGATTGAGTTGACTCCTGACAAGGCTTTCGGGGACAGAAATCCAGAATTGATCAAACTTATTCCAGAAGCCAAATTCAAAGAACAAAATATTGATGTTTATCCTGGCGCTGTTGTGACAGTAAATAGGTTGCAGGGAAAGGTTTTGAGTATAGACGGCGGAAGGGTTAGAGTTGATTTCAATCATCCTCTTGCTGGAAAGGCCTTGGAATATGAAATTGAGATTGTTGGCGAGATAAAGGACAATGTGGAGAAAATAAAGTCCGTGATATTCTATTTTGTTGGGATCGAGAAGGAAGATGTAGAAATTAAGCTGTCTGAAAAGGAAGTTGAAATGGAATTCAAGAAAAAATATGATTTGCACTCACAAACAAAGTCACTAATCGCCAGCACAATCACACAGTGGATTGCTGGAATAGAAACTGTTAAATTTGTTGACATATATAAAAAGGAATAAAAACATATATGTTTACTTTTATCAAATAATTATCAGAGGTCTTTTTATGGGAACAAAACAGTTGGCAGAAAGAGGTTTTCAGGACAAGTCTTCTGACGTAGATCAGGAGCTTAGAGCAATTTTAGAGAGTAGAAAGACTCAGATAAAAGTTGTTGGAGCCGGCGGAGCAGGCAACAACACTGTAAGTAGACTGATGCAAGTAGGAATAGTTGGAGCTGAAACGATTGCTGTTAATACTGATGCACAAGATTTGTTGTATACAGACTCTGATAAAAAAGTTTTGATTGGAAAGGAATTGACAAGTGGTTTGGGAGCAGGCGCTAATCCGAACATTGGAATGGAGTCTGCAAGAGAAAGTAAGGATGATATTAAAAAAGCTCTGCAAGGAGCTGATATGGTTTTTCTCACAGCTGGTTTAGGTGGTGGAACTGGAACTGGTAGTCTTCCTGTAATCTCTGAAGTCGCCAAAAAAATGGGAGCATTGACGATTGCTATAGTTACACTTCCGTTTTCGATGGAAGGAAAACAGAGAATGGCAAACGCCAGAGAAGGACTAGAAAATCTTGAGAAAGTTGTTGATACTTTGATTGTTATACCAAACGACAAATTGCTGGAAGTTGTTCCTGACGTTTCATTAGAAACAGCATTTAAAGTTTGCGACGAAATACTTGTTAACTCGGTGAAGGGAATCGCTGAGCTTGTGACCAAACCAGGTTTGGTTAATCTAGATTTCGCTGATGTGAGAACGGTTATGAGTGAAGGTGGATTGGCAATGATAGGTATGGGAGAAAGCGACACTGAAAATAGAGCTGTAGAAGCTGTGGAGAAAGCTCTAAACAATCCATTGATTTCTGTAGATGTGGAAGGAGCGACAGGAGCGTTGATAAATGTGATCGGCGGACCGGATATAACTATACGCGAAGCCCAACAAATTGTTGAAAACGTGTCGGCAAAACTTTCGCCTGACGCAAAAATAATTTGGGGAGCGCAGATATCAAAAGAACTTGGGGAGACGATAAGAGCGATGTTGATAGTTACTGGTGTTCAATCCCCACAAATATTCGGGCCTAAAAAATTGTGGAGCAAAGAGACAAAGGGAGACATATCAAAGGAATTGGATATTGATTTTGTGAGTTGAACTGAATGAACATAAAGGAAAAGTTACTGAATTATATACGAATTCTTAAAATTACGAAAAAGCCAAGTAAACAGGATTTTAGTGATACGGCAAGGATATGCGCTATAGGAATAGCTGTGATAGGACTGATAGGATTTGCTCTTTATTTGCTTACATTATTATTTAACGTGTGAGACGATACGATGATATACATAGTAAAAACTGTTGTTGGAAGAGAAAACATTGTCATCAATTCTATCACATCTAAAGCGAAGAGTCAAAATTTAGATATACGATCGTTAGTTCATCCGGAAGAAATCAAAGGCTACATCTTCGTGGAAGGGGAATTGAAAGATGTGGAAAAAGCTATACATCTAATACCACACATCAGAGGTTTGATAAAAAAACCTGTTGACATCGCGCAGATACAAAAATTCCTTGAACCGAAGACTGTTGAAATTGAGCTGAATGTTGGAGATGTAGTAGAAGTTATTGGCGGTCCTTTTAAGGATGAGAAAGGGAAGGTTGTCAGATGCGACAAAATAAAAAGAGAAGCTGTCATAGAATTGCTTGAGGTGACTGTTCCAATCCCAATCACCATATCTATAGAGTTCGTGAAAATTTTGGAGAAGGCAAAAAAATAGATTTAAATCTATAACCACAACTAATTTTCTAAGGTCGATTCAATGGGAGATAAAGAAATTATTGATACGCTGGTAGACGGCGGGAAGGCAGCGCCAGGCGCGGCTTTAGGTCCAAGATTGGCAATAATGAAAGTGAATATGCAGGAGATTTTCAAAAAAATAAATGAGAAGACAAAAGATTATAGCGGAATGAAAGTTCCTGTAAAAATTATCATTGATAAGAAGACCAAAGAGTTTGAAATTTCTGTCGGTACTCCTCCCGTAAGCAGTTTGATTAAAAAGGAGCTTGGGATTGAATTGGCAAAAATAACAGAGGAGGAAAAAACTGCTGGAAAAACCTCTGTTGGTAATTTGACTTTTGATAAAGTTGTGAAGATTGCCAAGCTAAAACAGGAAGAGCTGCTGGCGAATGATCTGAAAGCTGCTGTTAAACAGGTTGTTGGAACTGCAAATAGTTTGACTGGCGTTCAAATCGAAGGCAAGCGGCCAAAAGAGATAATCAAAGAAATTGATGAAGGGAAGTTTGACGATTTTCTGAAATAATTCTTACAACCTTCGGTGGTCAAAAACTTCTTTCTGGTTAAAACAAAGAAAACGTTTTATGCCGAATATGACCACTCATGAATTAATCAGCAGAATACTTGTTGGAAACAATTGCACTAGTACTCACAAAATTATTGATATGCCATATAAAATCTACCAATCAAGACATAGAAAACTTTTCCATGATCCTCTGTCCGCAATTGTTTTGGGTTTTCTGACAAACGGCTACGATGGGGTTGTAGCTAGTCTATCTCACATAACAGCAGATTACTTTGTCACAGAATCTAAAAGAACCCTGAGAAAATACGGTAGCAAAAGCCAGAAGTGAAAACCTTTTTAAATATTAAAGACTAATGAAAATTAACCCGTTGGACTGCTTCGGCAGGAGGGTTTAAAATGAATGAAAAAATCTTGGCGAAAGTAAAGGAACTGAAAGAGAAGTCGAAGAAAAGGAATTTTTCTCAAACTTTTGATTTAATTGTTTCTTTAAAAGAATTTGATATTAAGAAACCGGAGAACAAATTCACAGAAGATGTGATTTTACCTCATGGCCGAGGGAAAGATGCCTCCGTCACCATTTTTAGCGATTCGATAAAAGATCCTGAGATAAAAATTTACACGAACGAAATGATCCAATCTCTTGCAAAAAACAAGAGGGCGGCCAAACACCTGGTGAGGCAAACGGACTTTTTCTTAGCCGAGACCAAACTCATGCCACTGGTCGGTAAGGTACTTGGTGCTTTTGTTGGGCCAAAAGGAAAGATGCCAAAGCTGATAACCGGTGATGTGAAGAACCTTGTTAAAAATTATAAAAAATCTGTTAGGATAAAAGTGAAAGACGCCCCGGTCATCCAATGCTTGGCTGGGAAGGAAGATATGAAAGATGAGCAGATTGTTGAAAATGTTGAAGCCATATTGAAATTTTTGGAGACAAGACTTCCTAAAGGGAAGAATAATATTGGCAAGATAGAGCTTAAGTTGACTATGGGAAATCCAACAAAGCTAGAGGTGTGAATGTGGTAAAAGAATGGAAATTAAAAGCAGTGGAGAAATTGAAGGGGGAAATTGAAAAATCTCCAGTGATATGCATGATTGACATGCATAAGCTTCCCAGCAGGCAACTCCAGCAAATCAAAAAGAAAGTTAAAGAACAAGCCACTTTTAGAGTTATGAAAAAATCGATTTTGCTGTTTGCGATGAATGATGTGAAGAAAAAGAATGTGGACGAATTCCAAAAAATCATTCCGCAACAGCCAGCCTTGGTTTTAACAGAATCGGATCCTTTCAAATTTTTTGGTATGATTGATAAGCTGAAATCGCCTGCCGCAGCAAAAGAAGGGGATATTGCACCTAACGATATTCAAGTCTTTGCCGGTCCTACAAATCTTATGCCAGGCCCAGTCATCAGTGAATTGACAAGAGGTGGGATACCAGCTTCTGTGGAGGATGGGAAGATTGCGGTCAAAAAAGACGTTGTTGTGGCGAAAAAAGGAGATAAAATTTCGAAACAGTTGGCATCCGCATTGAAAAAACTTAACATTGAACCAATGTTGATAGGATTGAACATTGTCGCAATTTATCAAGATGGGATGATTTATAAAAAAGATGTTTTGAATCTTGTTAATGTTTATCCGGAAATGTTGAAAGATGCTTACAATCAAGCCTTGAATCTTTCTGTAGCTGTTTGTTATCCGACTAAAGAAAATGTTAAATATTTGATAGCTAAAGCAGTTAATACTGCCAAAGCTTTGGAAAGTATATCTGGAGGTGTAAAATAGATGCAAGAGGTATATTCAGCGCTCTTGTTGCATGGTTCGGGGCAGCCAATCAGCGAAGAGAACATAAAAAAGGTATTGCATAGTGTAGGCGCAAGCGTAGACGACGCAAAAATAAAAGCTTTAGTTATGTCTCTCGAGGGACAAAATATAGATGAACTGATAAAACAGGCTGCAGTTGCTGTAGCTGCTCCAAAAGCCGAGGAAAAGAAGGAAGAGAAAAAAGAAGAAAGTAAGAAACCGGAAGAAGCAGCGGCTGGTCTTTCCGCTCTCTTTGGCTAATTCCAACAAAAGTGAAAATGAATGCAAAAATTGATTGAAATCGCCCAGAAGATAAAAGATGTGGAATTGAGAAAAAAGGTAGTCGAATTTCTAAAAGATCCTTCGCTCTCGCATAAAGAGTTCAAAAAATATCCGAGAGAAAAGATGGAAAAAGTGAAGACGCCTTTCGTTGCTGGTGGCTCTACACCTGTTGAAAGAGGGGATTTGATTAAACATACATCAACAGTAACAGAAGTTTGTTTGTATGTCGCTGAAACTCTGGAAAATGAATATGAAATCCCCATAAACAAAGACTGTCTAATCGCTGGGGCATTGCTCCATGATATGATGAAAGTTTACGAATGGAAGATTGAAAAAAGCGGGGCCGAGCATACAGGAATAATGCTTGATCATTCGATGCTGGGAGTGGCTGAACTCTACCAGAGAGGATTCCCAGAATGTGTTATACACTTGGTTGCTGCTCATTTCGGAGAACACGGCCCGACATCTCCAAGAAATTTCGAAGCTTTAATCCTTCACCACGTCGACACACTTTTGTCGATGGTTGAATATCATTTCTATGGCAGTACAAAACAGATTCCTCAATTACTTTTGCTGGATGAGGAAACCATAAAGAAAATGATCGGTGAAAAAACTGAAAAGAAATCAAAATGAACTGTTTGAGCTTGGAAGAAAATTTTTTCTAAATATTGGAAGTTTTGACAGCACGGCTTTAATTTTTCACAGAGATGTTGATGGGTTGTCATCTGCTTCAATTGTTATTCATGCGATGAAAAAAATGAATCTGGAAGTTACAAAAACTTTTGCTGCGACAAACAACAGTATCGAAGATGTTATTAAAAAAATGGAGAAGTTCAATAAAATCATCATCGTTGACATAGATATAACATATTTGAAAACATTTTTGTTGAGTTTGAAGAAAGAAATTTTTGTTGTAGATCATCACCCTCCCAGAAAAGATTTGAACTCGAAACAAATAATTTATATAAATCCTCGTTTTGAGGACGCTGAAATCTATCAACCTGCTTCCTATATTTTGCATAAATTCTTCTCGAATTTTTTAGACATGAGAGATGTGGAATGGTTGGCTGTGGTTGGGACTGCAGGAGATTACGGATATGAAAATTGCAAAGATTTGATGGGGAAATGGATAAAAATAAAAAGTAAGAAAGAACTTTTTAAAACGGAGTTTGGAAAAGCGGCAATGGAATTAAATGGAGCTGGGGCTATTGTTGGTTATGAAAATGTTTTGGATGAGCTGTTAAAACTGAGAAATGTTGAGGAAATTTTCAAAAATGAAACAATCGCTTCTGGCAACAAGCAGTTTCTGAAGAAATATGAGATGGTAAAAAAGCTGTTTTTAAAGAATATGAAAGAGGTTAAAGAATTGAACCTAGTAATTTCTGAGATAAAATCTTTAGAAAAGCAAAGGTTTGGATCGCCACTAGTAACTGAATGGGGCTCGATGTATCCAAAAAAAATTATTATATTGATTTCAAAAGAGAATGGCGTGTGCTCGATTAACGCGAGATATGCGGATGGAAAAATTCATTTGGGCGAGCTGATGGGAAAGTGCTGTAGAGGTATTGGCGGAGGAGGCGGACATAGGCAAGCTGCCGGAGGTACTATTTCTTCGAACAATGTTGAAATATTCAAAAACAGAGTGTATGAAGAACTAAAAAGGTTTTTAAAAGTGAAGTGAGCAAAAATAAGCTTTATTTTTAATAAATAAACCTTCTTTTAATCCAGTTTTCTACCTTATTGGAACTCTACTCCTTCCAAATTCATGTATAGCACCAAAAACAAATCTCTTCTTAGATGAGTATGAAATGTATGATGTGCGAATCGCCGAGAACCATGAGATTTATTGACGGATTCGGAGAGAGAAGGATATTTTGCCATACGTGCGGAAGGAGTTTTTTAGAAAACAACTTTAACCAATTGGATCAGAAAAGTTTAGTGGAATTCAATATCACTTTTCAGCGAAATATTCCAAAGGTTAGGTGAAAAACGTGCAAGAACTTGGATCATTACATCTTACATTAGTGGATGACAGAAATCAGTTGAAGTGGAGGATGAACCTCATAAAAGGGAATAGAATATTTGGTTTTATAAAACCTGTTTGATTTTTTTCATTTCTTTCTTTTTCTTTTTTTTGAAATTAGTTTACAAGAATTTTTCTGAATCTTGATTTTATAACCTTTGAAAATTCAAAAAAGATGTCACTAAAAAATGCACCCAAGCCAACGTTCAACAACGCAACCTGACCAAATAAACTGGAAATGAAAGCAAGTAAGAACCCAAGATAAGCATGATGAATTTTAATTCTTCTCCCTCCGTGAGAAATAAAAAGTCTCAGTGGAAGGATTTTGATTGAAGTTACTTCTGTAATTAAAAAGCTCAATACGAATATGCTTAAATTAAACTGAAATATAGGGGCTATCATTATTAAAATTTGTTTTTCGATTTAATAACATTGACGCATCAAAGAAGCTATTTCATTTTCAGAACTACAAATAAATGGAATTTTTCGAAGGGATCCAGCTCGACCTTATCCAAAATATCGAAATGTTTTTTCGATTCTTTCAGGCATTCTTCATAAACTTCTTTTGGTGGTTTGGTTACATCGATGCTTTGACTCTTTATTGCTACGGCCGCAAAACCGTTTCTTTTCAAAAACTTCTCGCAGTTCCTGATCAAAATTTTGATTTGATCTGGATCGGCAATATCTTCATATACAAAATCAACTTTTTCTATAACAGTGTTCTGGTATTCTTCGGGTTTTCTTGCATCGCCAAGGATTGGAATGATGTTCTGTCTTTTTTCGGCATGAGAAACTAATTCTCTCAGCACACGTTCTGATATTTCTGTTCCGTAAATTATTCCTTCTTTACCAACTATATCGCTAAAATGGGAAGAAGTTGTTCCGCTTGCTATGCCCAAATACAAAACTGTTGTTCCACTTTTCAAAGGAAATATCTCGAGTCCTTTCATTATAGCAGCGGCTGGTTTGCTTCTCCAATGATTCCAAATCCTATATTCTTTGTCACCAACTTTTACTAATTCTTCTCCATAAACTTTGTGGCCGGGAGTGAGATTAATAGTGGCCAATTTTTTATCTATTAAAAATATTCCATCAAATTTCGGATGCGGCTTGACTTTCATACTATTCTTTAGAACTTAAAATGTCTTTAACTCTTTCTTCCAAGTCTTTCTTCAGGTTATCTGCCTTGTATTCTTTCGAGTAATAATCCATCCTCGCAGCTATGCACAATTTTGATGCCAATAGACGCGCAATTTTTCCACGTTTATCCTGCGGTGCGTTTTGGATAAAAACATGAGAGAAAATTATACCATACTTCGGTGATCTGGTTTTACTTCTGGAATGCAAATATCTGAAAAGTGCTTTCTCTGCTCCGAGAAGTTGAATTGTACTTGAAGCCATTTTTGCTATTTTATCTAGACCACCAGCTTTGGCAATTAATTTTGATGCCAACTGTGGACCAGCTAACGCAGAAAAGTTCGGCGCAACTTCTTTCAACAATTTTTCAGAGTATTCTGACAATTTTTCTCTCAGTTTGTACATGTAGAGAATCTGTGTTGCTAATGATTGAGCGGCCTTGACATCTTCTTCCGTTAAATCTATTCCCATACTTCTTTGCGCAAGTTGTTTTAGGTCTGGATCTTCTATTTTTTCTCTCGAACCATATTTTTCCACTAGTTTTGCGTATTTTTCATGACTGGAAACTGTTCTATCCATCTCAGGAAAATGCAGTCCATAAAATTCTCGCAGACGTTCGATAAAAATGTTTACAGACTTGTCAAGTTCTTCTATTGCTCCGTTCGCCTGAATCACGAGACTGTCTCTTCCAATAGATTTTTTTATTTTCACTTTTGTTAATTCCAAGTTTACTTTTGTTAGCAACTGATTGAATTCGACCTGATCTTTAACGAATTTTTTTTCTATTGCAAGTTTTCTCAAGTTCTCTTTTACAAAATTTTCTGCAGCGTTTCCGGGCTCAGCATGTTTGACTCCAGTTTTTCTAACACAAAAGATGAACAGTTTGTATCCCTTTCTAAAAATCTCTTGCCGCAGCTGTTTTTCCTCTTCTATGATTTCAAACTCAGAAAGTTTCAGTTTTTCCGCCATTTTCGTAGGATCCTTCAAAAAAGGTTTGAAAGAAATAATTTTATTATCTTCACTAACACCAAAAGTTCCGATGAAAGTTGTAACTATAAAGGCTTTCATAGTTTTTTATTTATATTGAGTTAACTTAAAATAGGTGAACTTGAAGGTGTTTGTATGAAAAATGGAGAATTTGTTTTGCTGTTGTCGAAAGAGAAATCTTATTTGGCAGAAGTTGGAAAAGGCAAGTTGAATTTGCAGGAAGGAATGATTGATTTAAAGTCGTTGATAAAAAAGAAATTTGGAGACGTGATAAAAACCCATATTGGCAAAAAATTCACATTAGTCGAACCGAATCTGAATGATTTACTGAAGAAAAAGATGAAAAGATTGCCGCAAATAATAATGACTAAAGATGCCGCTTTGATTCTAGCTTATACCGGAGTAAAATCGGGCAATCTTGCAGTTGACGCTGGCTGTGGGTCTGGATTTCTAGCAATATTCCTAGCCAATTACATAAAACCTGGAAAATTAGTTACTTATGAAATCAACAGGCAGTTTGCGAAGGTCGCGAAGGAGAATATAAAAAGCTCTGGGTTGAAGAACATTCGGTTTAAGATGAAAGACGTGAGAAAGGGGATTGATGAAAAAAATGTTAATCTCGTGACTCTTGATATGCAATACTGTGAAAAAGTTGTGAAGCATGCTTACAAGTCTTTGAAAGCTGGTGGTTGGCTGGTTGTTTATTCCCCATATGTCGAACAAGTGAAAAAAGTGGTGAAAGAGATTGAAAAAATGGACTTTACACAGATAAAAACTGTAGAAAACATTGTGAGGGAGTGGCAGGTAAGAGATCATACTCTACCGATGAGAAGCGGAATAATGCATACTGGGTTCTTGACATTTGCGAGAAAAGTTAATTAGAAAGATGAAATAGAATTGATAAAGTAAAAGGCTTGAAATAAAATTATAATTATGTTTGAATATTTAATTTGGTTAATTGTGTTTGCATGGTCGCCGATTTTTGTTTTGTGGTTAAAATTTTGGAAGCTTCTATCAAAATTTAAGCGAGATTTTATTTTCATAGTCGTCGCTTCGTTGGCTTTTGGTGTTGTTTGGGATTTTATTGCTATCGAAACAGGTGCTTGGTTTTTTCCACAAGAGAAAATTCTAGGAGTTTGGATATTAAATGTTCCTCTTGAAGAATGGTTGTTTATTATTAGTTTCAGTTTTATTATATCAAATCTCACGATTATATTGAAAAGGAGATTGAAATGATAGAAAATTTAATTAACATGATATTTATGCTGATTTTCACCTGTCCAGTCTTAGTTTACTTGATTGTTAAGAAACAGAAACTTTTTTGGTCGAATATAAAAGTTATTTCAATTGTAATTTTTTTAGGTATCGTTTATGGCATGATAGCCGACAGCGCGGCAATACACATAGGTATATGGTCTTTTTATGAAAATAAAATATTAGGTTACAAAATTGGTTTGATGCCGATAGAGGATTTAATTTTCGCTATTTTAATCACATGCATTGTGAGTTTTGTTACTTTGATATTATATGAAAGGAAGGGGTTGTAGTCTAACTTGGCTAGGACCTGGCCCTCGGGCGGCTAGAATCTGGGTTCAAATCCCAGCGACCCCACAAATTAACAATATTCTAAACCGATACCTGCTGGTTTGCATCCTCTTAGTCCAATGAAAGGGAATGTTCTTCTTAAGAACCCGATGAGCTCTATTCTGTCCCCATAGGTCATTCTCCTGCTTCCAATTTTATAAATGTGGGTCGCCCCTCCATAGAAATGGGGTTCATAAACTTCGGATGTAAGTTTAGCGTCGTCTAAACCTCTTCTACGTAAAAAAGAAAAGATTTTTTCACTGTCTAGAAAATTTAATCCAGAATCCAGCTGGAATTCAATCTCTCGCTTGAATTTAGTCCTGATTACTTTTTCCTCTTTACAAATATCTGGCTGGCTTTCTCCGCTTACTGGAATTTGCTCTAATTCTGAAATATTCACCACCTCAGCATATCTCTAAAAAGGAAAAGATCATCTTACAGAGAACTAATTACTGACATTTCATCGATATAAGGTTTTCGATACTAACGCTAACTAATCAAACTTTTTCAGAGTAATCTGTTTTTCGTCTTTTGTTTTTTCAACATTTTCTCCAAGTTGCTCTTTTATGGAATTGGCAATCTTTTTTCCAACTATTGAAGATAAGCTCTCCAAAGGAATCTTTCTCAAATCTTCCAAACTTCTTAAGTTGGCCGACCACAATTTTCTGGCTCTCACACGGCCAATGTTTTTTAATCTGACCAGAGGAATCAGTTCTTCTCTGACACCATACTCCAATCTAACTCTCAGTTTCCTGATGCTTTTCAGAATTTCTTTATGCCCAAGAAGTAAGGCCAATTCTTGCAAAGAATAAACCAACCAATCAGCAATCTCTCTTCTGCCATAAAATTCTCCTGGGGTTACTCTGAAATTCGTCAATATCTGATCTTCTGTTGATTCATTTATCCAAGATTCGAACATCACAGCCGTCTTCACACTTTTTAAAAAATCGTCAAATTCCAAATCCCATTCTTCTGGGACCAACTGCAAAAACAATTTTTCTCTTTTTGCTACAGTTTCACTGATTTCAGAAAGTTCTCCGTTTCTTACGTTCAACAACGGCTTCATCTCGTCTGTATTCGAGATTGTTTGCAAAAGGCTGAACGGTTGGACTTCTTTCTTCACTCTTGATAAACATTCGACAAAATAATGGGCAGTCAAAGGATCGATATAAAGTTCCGATACTCTATTTCCAATTCTAGTTGCAATCAGTTTTCCTTTCTTAATAACAATGAAGTTCCAATCAACAAGATTTTCGAGGATACCCAAGATTCTTTCTTCGATCAAAGAAATTTCTCCGTACTGGAAGGCATAAAAAGTTTTTGAAAAGAATTCAAGCAAAGTTTCTTCTGATTTGCAGAATTCAGATGCTATCAGAGCCAAGGTGTGCATTCTCAAAATTGATTCGGCCGCTAACTTGGATGTGATGTTTTCCGGTTCGCCCATGATAAACCTATCGGTAAGGTCTTGGGCATCTTCCTCAGATCTCGCAATCAAAATAGATTCTCCGAATTCGTCGAATTGCGGACGGCCTGCACGACCTGTCATCTGTTTGTACTCTAGAACAGGAATGAACATGGAACCTAGGCCTGGATAAAATCTTTTTGCGTCCCTGATGACAACTCTGAACGCTGGAAGATTGACTCCTAAAGCAAGGGTTGGGGTTGAGACAATCGCTTTGATAATCCCACTCTTGAAATTATCTTCTATCATTCTCTTCTGTTTACCGAGAAGGCCAGCATGATGAAAAGCCACTCCATTTTTAACACATTCGGAAAGTTTTCTACATTGCCTGGTTGGAGTTTCTAAAACATTTTCAATCCCATCAGCAATATTTTCCAGTTGGAATCTTTCATTTCTCCCAAGGCCAGTTCTAATAGTTTTAGTTAATTTTTCCGCAAGACTTTCTGAATATTTCCTGGTTGAAACGAAAAATAAAACTTGCTTTTTCAGATTCAATGTGTTTTCAAGAATTGCTGCCTCGGCTTCTAAATTACTCAATTCATAAGCAGGTTTTTCATAAAATTGAATTTTCGAATTTACATAGACACCTTCATATAATTTGACAGGCCTGAAATCACTAACAACTAAGATGGCATTCAACCATTTTGCAAGTTCATCCGCATTTTTTATGGTCGCGGAAAGAGCAAAGAGTTGAGCTCGCGGTATGATTTCTTTCAATCTTGTCAAAAGGATTTCTAGCACTGGTCCTCTCGAAGGATCTTGTAATAGATGAATCTCATCGACAATGATTAATTCCACTTCTTTTATCCAGTTGACTCCATGTCTGATCAAAGAATCAAATTTCTCTGTGGTACAGACAATGATGTCGTAATCGGCCAACCATGAATCTGTAGAATCCAAATCGCCAACAGAAATTGCAACCTTGTATTTTTTATCGAAAAAGTTTTTGAAATAGTGATATTTTTCATTTGCAAGAGCTACAAGCGGAACTATGTAGATAATTTTACACTTTGATCTCAGAAGTTTGTTTATTACAGCCAGAGTAGCAATCAAGGTTTTACCTCCAGCCGTTGGCATGGAAATTACAAGATTCCTTTCTTGGAAAAGTTTTTTTCTAACTATGTCTGCTTGCGGCGGATACAATTCTAAAATTTTCTCTTCTTTGAATTTCTGAATATATTCTTCTGGTATCCCATATTCAGAAATCTCTTCTATTTTCATCAAATCAACAAGATTATTTATTGGCTGGAAAAAGATATTTATGAGGATGGTTATACAAAAAGGTGAGGCTTATAACAATCGCGGGAAGTAGAGCTACGGATTATCTGATGAATCCATTTATTTGGAAGTTGACAATTTTCTTCTGCCTCCTAATAGTTCTTTTTTACATCATTTCATTTTTACAGAAGAAGTTTAAGAAAAAAACTACCTTTTCAAAGCTAAAAAAACGGAGAAAAATGGAGAACCGATGAACCAGGTTAGACAAGCTCATTCTCACTAATTATTACAAAGTCACCGATTGATTTTACTGCGCTGAACGGAATGAGCATTCTTCCCTTGTCATCAGATTTCAAGTTCAAATCAGCAAGATGTTTTGTTGACTGCTCGACAATTATATTCAAAAGTTCCCCACTTTCTGTTATGAAATCGATGTTGCTGACAACACCAAACTTTCTACCTGTTTCTTCGCTGATTATTGTCTTACCGACTATATCAGCGGCTCTTACTTTTGTTTCTACCATGTTATCACTATACTAATATTGTATTTTAAGTATTTTTAACTTTCGAACAATTAAGAATTATTTATGACTAGGTGCTTCATAGGGATTGTTCTTCCGGAAAAGAACAGAAATGAGATTATTGATGTACAAGAACAGTTGAAAACGCTTCCAATCGACTGCAAGTTTGTAGAACCAGATAATCTACATATATGTCTATCGTTTTTGGGGGAAATTGATGATCGAAAAATGGGAGAGATTAAGCAAGAACTGGTAGAAATAGGCTCTTCGGCGGTAAAATTCAGAGCAATCGTATCTCACCTGAAATTGATACCCACAGAAAAATATGTGAGAGTAATTGCTTTGGATGTTTTTGATGAGCAGAAGATGCTGGTCGCGTTGAGCAAAAATATACTAGAACAAATCGGCGGAGATGCAAAACCACCCCACATAACACTCTGCCGAGTAAAAAACATAGTAAACAAACCGTTGTTCATTGAAAAAATAAAAGATTTGAAAATAAATGTGAGCGAGTTCGCTGTAGATAAAATCTGTTTAATTGGGAGCGAATTGAGAAGTCAAGGTCCTGTGTATTCTGTTTTGTTTGAAGCCGCTTTAGCCTGACCCACAAAAAATTCCTTCAGTTCTTTCGATTTCGGCTCGACTTTATATTGTTCTGACGATATTCTCTCTCTTAAAAGTTTGAAAATCTCTTTTTTAGAAAGTTCTTCCACCTCTTTTCCTACAGGCGCTCTAACAACATAGTCTATGTCGCACAACTGAACAGTTTCTTTTATTATCAAATCTCCCCCCCTGTCTCCATCCACAAAAAGTGTGGTTATCTTTTCTCTAGACAATTCAACGATTTCTTTCGGAACAACCGCACCGCCAATTTCTATGGCGTTTCTTATTCCATTTTTCACAAGAGTAATCACATCTGCTCTACCTTCGACAAGAATTATTTCGTCCGAATTTAATACATCCGGTCCAGCAGTCAAACCTTTGTATTCTTGTATCTGCGATGTTCTGACAGATTCTTTAATTTTTTCTGTGATGGTCGATGATGGCGGCATCTCTTCCTTGATAAAATCCTGCAGGATATTCTTCGCTCTGTCGGCAACAAATTCTCTTTTGAGAGATCTCACATCTCTGACATTCTTTACTTTTACTTCAGAAGAACAAGGCCCAATCCTTTCTATTGTCTCAAGGGCAGCAGCAACCAAAGCTGTTTCTGAACTGTCTAAACTGGACGGCAGAAAAATTGTACCTGCAGTTGCTCCATTTTCTGAAGTGCTTTCTACATCAATTCTACCAATTCTTCCAGTTCTTTGTAATTCTCTTAAATCAAGATCTTGGCCCAGTAGTCCTTCGGTCTGGCCAAATATCGCCCCTATGACATCTGGTTTCTCTACCATACCGTCTGTTGTGAACTCGGCTTCTATTAAATATTTTATCGTAGACTGAGCAAGTTTTGCCATGATAATCATCCTCCATGAACTTTGTGAAATGAGAAAGTTCTTCAATTTTGTGAATTCCAAACAAATTTTTGAACTTTTTTCTAATGAAATGATTGATTTTGAATCCTTCCTTTTCAAGAAGTTTTGTGAGTTGTGATGCTTTATTTTCACCATCTCCATCGAAATCGGTCAAGACCACAACAGGTTTCGATTCATTGAAATGGATCATGTTTGGCACGAGATAAAGTGGTTTGCCAGAAATAGTGATGATGTTGTTGAACCCTAAAACTTCCAATACTTTTTTATCCTTTTTACCTTCGACTATAAAAATCAGATTCTGTTTTTTTATTCTCTCAATTTTTTGGAGTTTGTTTTCAATTATCATTCTATATACACTAAAATATCTCTTTCGGTAATAAATCCTTCCAAAATATTTTCATCATCAGCCACAGGAAGACCTCCAACGTCTCTGTTTTTTATTATTTTTATTGCTTCTGAGATGTCTGCGTCTTTAGAAACTGAAAGAACATCAGTTATCATTAAATTTTCCAATGGCTCCAACAAACTGACGTCATTGTAATCATTGTTTCTGAGGTATTTCAAAATATCAGTCACTGTTTCGATCCCTACCAATTTTTTATTTGAAACCACAGGCAATCGCCTATATCTGGTGTTCACCATAGTTTTCAGGCATTGTATGATTGAGATGTTCGATGAAACAAAAAAAGGTTTGGCGGTCATGGCCATCTCGACAGTTAAGCCGAATTGTATATTTGAAAAGAATTTGATAAAATCTCTTTCCGTCACGATGCCGATAACTTCTTTGTTATCCAGAATCGGAAATCTTCCTCGTCTTGTTAATTTGAATTTTTGCAATACAAATCCGACCGTGTCGTTTTTATTGCAATAAATCACATCTCTGCTCATGATGGTTGATGCCTTGTCGTCAAGATTTTGTTTTCTTAGAAAAGCATTCAATACGTCCATTATCGTGACGATTCCTACAAGATGTTTTTTCCCAGAAACTATGGGAAAACTTCTGTGGTTTGTTTTTATTATTTCCTCAACAACTTCTTTTATCGTATTCGATTCTTTACAATAGACAGGTTTTGAATTAACAAAAGCACCAATTTGTTTGGATCTATTCAAACCGGCTTTTTCAAGACTAAGACTCATTCTTCAACTTCTTCCCTGCAATCTTCACAGACCCAGTCCCC
>Ga0315285_10001945_pt1 | contig 21707 bp, 19 predicted proteins | sample YL17G09_36_MG_FD_203698 | JGI IMG/M metagenome (GOLD analysis project Ga0315285, IMG submission 203698) | Sediment microbial communities from Yellowstone Lake, YNP, Wyoming, USA - YL17G09_36 | ecosystem: Environmental > Aquatic > Freshwater > Lake > Sediment | place: USA: Wyoming | collected...
TTGAAGGAAATACTTATAGAGTAAGAAAACCTACTTATACTGAACGCCAAGAAGTAAGAGAAATAAAGTTAAAAAGAAATACAGAACTTCTTAGAGATGATAGGTATCTTTATGAAAAACAATTAATTGAATTATATGAAAAAAAAGGAATTAGTATTGCAAAAATGATAGAACAACAACTTAAGTTAGAAGAAAAAGTTAATGAAGTTGAATTAAAATTAGCTGAATTAGGTAATATAAAAGAATCAGAAAGTCAGAAAGTAATAGATTTAAAAATGGAAATATTTAATATGAAAATGGAACAACGAGCAATATCATTAGAAAAAATGGATTTGCTTTCCTATAGTATTGAGAATGAACTTTTATCTTTAATAAATTCTTATATTTGTTATTTATGTTTAGAAAAAAAGATAGAGAATAATTGGATAAGAGCATTTAATACTTATGAATCCTTTATGGATTCTAAATCTGATGATTTATTAAATAAAACAGCACATTATATGAGTTTAATAATTTACAATGAAAAATAATATTATTATTAAAGAAGAACCACTAAGAACATTAGCTAAATCTTATTATTGGCAAGCCCTTTACCACAGAGTTAAAGACTTGTCAGGAAGTGTTTGTTTATTTAATAATAAAATTGATTTCACTAATCTTCAATTAAGATTTTTACAACATTTAGAAATTATTAGTGGATTATATATGGATTTATTATCAGGAGAAGATTTAATTACAGAAGAAGTTATTAATGATTGGATTAGGGCAGAAGCATATTTATTATATAAAAAGAATAAAAAAGATGAACGTAAAGTTGATAATGTTCCTAATGGAGTAACCCCTTCTGATGGGAGAGATAAAATAGTATTTTTGAATAGAAATAAAAAGGACAAATAATAACATGCCAGATGATACTTTTCGTAAACTTATAATAGTAGAAGCAGATACTTCTGGATTGGCAAAATTAACAGGAGATGTTACTAAAGCTCAAGCAATTTTGGATAAAATGGGTATGGGGATGGAACAAGCAACTAAGATAACACAAGCATCTACCCAAGTAACTTCAAATATGGGAAAAGTTACTACTCAATCTATGTATAATATAGAAACTGCTTCTGGCAAAACTTTTAAAACAATTATAAAAGATACAGGACAAGCAACTGCTCAAATGGGTGATTTTGAAAGAGCTTTGCGAAGAGTAGTTATTGTTGCTCCTACATGGATGATTTTTAGAAGTATTATGATGTGGGTTACTCAAACCTTTCAAATGGGTTTACAAGATTTAATTAAATTTGAAACTGCGTTTATTAAGTTATCGCAAACTATAAAAGGATACAGTGGAACATTACAAGAAACATTAAATGCAGTACGAAAAGATATAAATAAATTAGCAACAACTACAGGTGAAGATGAATCTGAAATTACAGAAACATTTCAAAAATTTAATCAAGCAGGTATGTCTGTAAACCAAGCTATGAAAGTTACAAAAGAAACTATAAACGGAAGTATTGCTAGTTTTGGAGAATTAAAAGGAGTTACAGATGCGGTTCTTAAAACATATATATTATACAAAGATACTTTAAATGCAAATATACCAATAGAACAACAAACCATATTATTACAGGCAAAATTATTAGAACTAACAAAAAACAATTTAATAGATACAAATAGTTTTAATAAAAGTTTGGCTTCTTTTTTACCAATAGGAAAATCTGTAAATTTAACTTTAGACCAGACTTTAGCATTATTAGCAACTCTTTCAAATGTTGTAGGAGACGAAGGACAAAGATTAAAACAATCTATTTTACAGTTTACGAAAAATTTACCACAAGTAGCAAGTGATTTAGGTATTATGGCAGAAGCAGGACAAGATACTTTTAAAACATTAATAATGGTTTTAGAAACTATTGATAAAATGAGTTCTACAGGACAACAAAATAAATGGATTAATGAATTATTTGGAGGAGCAAGAACATCAACAGGTGGTAGAATTTTAATTGAAATGCTTGATAAACTTAGAGAAAATTATAAAAGTATTGGTACAGAAGGAGCAAATGCTCAAACAAAAATTAATCAGTTATTAGGTGAATATGCTTCAAAATTAAAAGAAGCAGAAGATGCTCCTGAACGTATACAAAAAAGAATGAAAGAATTGCAGGAAGATATTGGAAAAGGTTTTATAGAAGGAATAACAGGTGCTAACAATTTTACAGATGCTATGAAATCAATGGAATCTTATATGAAAGAATTGACAGTTGTAGCTAAAGGATTAGGCAATGCTTTAAGGTTAGCATGGGAATATTCTCCTCTTGGTTTGCAAGAAAAAATGATGAAAATACCTATTTCTCGATTACAAAAACAAGCAAATGAATTAAATAAAAAAGCTCTTGAAGATTTAGAAGCATTAAAGAAAAAATATAATTTTCAAGAACCAACATCTACACCAGGAACTTCTTCTGCTCCTGTTGGTATGTCAACTTATTCTATTTCTCCAGATATTTCTAACCAATTAAATGATTTAAAAAGAGCAAAAGAATTAATAGAGATGGGATTAAATGGTTATAATAATGAACAATTAGCAGTTATCAATTTAAATAGATATATTAAAGAAACAGTTGATTGGAATAATAAAAAAGTAGATATTAATAATCAAATTGTTCCACAATTAAATGCGGAAGTAATATCTTCTTTAGCACTTGAAGGTAATTATCAAAAAATTGAAGAGTTAATGCGATTACAGGAAGACGATGAAAAGAAATTATTAGAAATTGGAAAATTAGTAAATAAAGTTTATGATGAACGAGCAAAAATAGTAGAAAAATACTCAGATATGCTTAAAGATACTCTTAAATCTAATATTGCAGAACAATTAAATGCAGGAACTTTAAATTTAACAAGTTTAACTACTTCTATAGGTACCGCATGGAAAAAAGCATTAGTAGAATCTTCTTCTACTATGTTAAGTGAAAAAATTACTTCTTTTGGTGGATTAGGAAAAACATTTGGTAATATTTTTGGTGGTGTAGAAAACCCTTTTGCTTCTCCTCTTGAAAAATCTTTTTATAAAGGTGGGCAAATATTACAAATGGCAATTGAAAAAGGATGTGCCAACGGTGCAGGATATTTAGGTGGTGGTGATGGTGGTACTTTATCAGGAGGAGTAGGTGGATTTGGAGATTTAAGAAATCCTTTTTTAACTCCAGCAGAACAGGCAAAATATGCAAATACAGGAAGTATGGGTAAAGTACCAATAAAACGCCCAGGTGGATTTTTAGGATTAGGAAATAATGCAGGTTCTTTTTGGGGAAATAATTCTTATGCACAAGTAGGTATGGCAGGAATAACAGGTGCAATGGGTGGTTATCAATCAGGTGGCGGTGCTGGAGCAATTATGGGAGGAATAGGTTCAATGTTAACAATGACTCCTTTAGCTCCTTTAGGAATAGCAATGATGATAGGTTCATTATTTATGGGGAAAAAATCAAGTTCTACACAAAGTTCTTGGCAAGCACAAAAAGCACCAGAAATGTTGCCATTAAATTTATTTGGAGGAATAGCTCCATTACCCGAAACATATCCTTTGCCTTCTTCTAGATATTTTGCAGGACAACAACGTAGAGGCAGAGGTCAATCAGTAATAAATATTAATATAGATAAAATTGAGGGTACTAATGAAGAGATAGCAAATACTATTGCTGGAAAAGTTGCGGATATTTATAATCGTGAATTAAATCGTGGTTTAAATAATCAAATTTAATGGGAGGATATTATCATGTCAGTAGTGAGATGGAAATTTTTTCATAATATTGTAGATAATTGGTCTTTTGAAAAAGAAGATGCTACTGTTTTAGGATTAGGTAAATTTTGGACTAAAATAGGTACACCTACAGTATCATTAAATACTATTTCTTCTTATGTAAAAGAAGGCGGTAATTCTCAAAAAATAATAGGAGATGCTTCTAGTGAAGGTATTTATCAGATAATTGATATTTCTGATAGACTAACAAATGATTATACATTTATTTTTTATACTCATATTGTAACAGGAACGTTAAATGTAATTATAGAAGCATTAGATGAAAACGATGATTCAGTAGGTACATTATTTTCAGATACATATACAACCACTTCTGAATTAACAAAACAAATAGAAACTTTTACTGCTGTTGTAAGTGGTGAAACAATTACTCAGTTAAGAATTACTTTTTCTCAAAACGGTGGTACTGCAATGACTGTTTATTTGGATAGTATAATTATAGCTGAAACTATTAATACAGAAGTAGATATTAATCCTACAACTTTTTCTTATAGTAAAACAGCGACCGCAAAATTTTCTCCAGTATTAGATGGAACAGAAGTTAAAATAGAAGCATTGGATGAGAATAGACGTACAATATTAGAAGATATTCAGCCTACTTGGGCATGGGTAGATATAGATTTTAAAAATATTATGGAAAATTGGGTAGGTAAAGAATTTGTTATGATTACACACGAAGATAAATTATTTTGTGTGGAAATTATGAAGATAGGAATAGGTTATATAGAAAGACAAGACCCACAAATTTATGCAATTCCTATGGAATTAAAATTTTCTAATCGTTTTTAAGGAGGATAAAAATGAGAATAAACAGTGCTTTAAAAGTTTTAGGTAAACAGAAAGTTACTATCTTTAATAAAGATGGTTCTATTAAAGAAGTAGAAAAAGGAAAGAATCTTATTGTTAACGTTGGTAAAGAATTTGCTTCTAAGTTGCTTAATGGAGTATCTGTTCTTCCATTTAAATATATTGCATTGGGAACAGGTGCAACAGAAGCACTTGTAGGAGATACTGAGTTAGATGTAGAAACTTCTGCAACTGGTTTGGCAAGAAAAGAAGCTACATGTGATTACGAAGTAGATTACAAAGCAACTATAAATGCTACTTTTACAAATGGTAGTGGTGGTTCGGTTACTTTAAAAGAAGCAGGAATTTTTGATGCAGGAGCAGTTGGTAATATGTTGGCTCGAAGAGTATTTTTATCGGTGAAGATTTTAGGTGATGGAGAATCAGTAGCAATAGAATGGACTATTACTTTTGCATAATAAAAATAGTATGAGAGGTAAGAAATAATATGGCAACACAATCAGTAACTCTAAATATAGATTATAATGCTGGTTCTAATGTCAATTGGGTAAATGGTGCAAATACCTATGATGGAAACATTGCAACATTTGGTGAAAGATTAGTTCCTAATAATAGTGCAAATGATAGTGCTAATTATTTATTAGTAACAGCATTAGCTTCTAATCTTGTTTATGGAGATATATCAAAAGTAGAGATAGGAATATATGCTAATTCTAATGGTAATGGTGTTGTGTATCCTAAATTTATTCCTATTTTTAATGGAATATTAAATGGAGATATATTTACTGGTTCTGTTTTTACTACAGGATTGGGTTATCAATATATAGATATAACTACAGGTACTAATGTACCTGATATATGGACATGGGAAGATATAGCAAATTTAGATATAAAAACATATGGTCTTGATATTGCTGGTTCAGGAACGTATCATTATCATTTATATAATATATTTTTAAGAATAACTTATACTGCCGATGTGATTGATTATAATGCACAATCTAATGTTAATTGGACAAACGGTGCAAATGCAGTAGATTCTAATACAGGTACTTTTTCTACAAGAACAATTCCTGGCAAGAGTGCAGATGATAGTGCTAATTATTTATTAGGCTCTGCAATGCCAGTAGTAACTAATTTGGGAACAATTAAAAAAGTTGAATTAGGATTTGAAGGTAAGGCTAATGTTAGTAGCAGTTTAACAGCAAAATGTATACCTATATTTGATGGAATTGATACAGGAGATATATTTATATTGCCTATAAGTGGTTATTTAACAACTTCTGATAATATTTATTGGATAGATATAACTACAGGTACAAATGCTCCTGAAACTTGGACATGGGATGATATTCAAAATTTAGATATAAAAATTTACGGTTTAAACGTAAACGTATCTACTAGAGTAATGTCTATTAATCAAATAATTTTAAAAATTTCTTATGAAGAAGAAGGAAATATTGTATTAAATGAAACATTGTCTTTGTCAGAAAATTTTGGTATAACTACTTATGAAATATATGATGAATCTGGATTTGAGGAAAGCGGTGGAATTCTTACAGATGATACATTGGATATAATTGATATTCCTTCTGTAAGGAACGTTGTTGCTTCTCAATCTACAATAGATGGAAAAGTTGATATTACCTATGAATTATTTAATCAAGGGTCTCCTGTAACAATAGATTTTCAATATTGGACTGGTTCTACTTGGTTAGATTGTACTACAACTACAGGAGAAGGTTCTATATCTTTAACTCCAGGAGAATGGAATTCTAAATCAGGTACTTGGACTGCAAAAACAGATATAGATGGTTCATATTTAGTAGGATGTAAAATAAGAATTAAAACTATTTATGCAGGATATATTTCTTATTGGGAAGGAAATACATTTAGTTTAGATGTAAAAAATCCTATTGTTTCTTTGGTAACACCAGAAGATGAAATATCACAAATTTTAATTAGATTTATTTTTGAAATAGATGTAACCGATAATTCTTCTTATTTGGTGGTATATCAATTATCTATTCTTGGAGGAGGAGATTTTAATCCAATTATTACATCTCCTACTTTAACAGATATAGAAATATGGGATTATACGGATATAATAAGACCTTTAATGTTTGGAACATGGTATTGGAGAGTTATAGTTACAGACATTTATCAAAACCAGACTATATCTTCTATTCAATCTTTTATTATAGAAGATAGCAGTGCACAGGTTAGAGTAGATAGTATAGAAAAATATTATGATGGTTCTGGATTAGCAAAAATTTTATTTAGTGTAAAAGATTTGAATTATGAAAAAATAACTCTTCGTTTTGATTTTACTAAAGATGATGGAGATACTTATCTTCCTTGTACAATTATAGAAACATCTGATGATTTAATAATAAATGATGATAATTATATTTCTAATATTACTGCAACTACGAATTGGGTACAATATTGGATTAAAATTCAATATGCTATAGATACAGATATCCAATTAATTACTGATACTCTTGATAAAAAGAATCTTAAAGTTCGTTCTCAAATTATTGTAACAAGAGATGATACGAATTATGATATATCTGATATAGTAGAAAGTCATTCTATTTCTAAAGATAAACAATTTGGTGCTTCACAAACACAATTTAATTTAATAGATAAAAATTTTGAATATACTCCTTTGAATACTGCAAGTGATATAAATAAAGTAAGTGGAATATACAACCCTCTTCTTTATTTTGGAAATATTATAAAAGTAATTCATAAAATATTTACTAAAGAAGGTATTCAATCCTTTACTAAATTTACAGGAAAAATTAAAAATATAGAACTTGTTAAAGATTCTTTTAAAACAGGTATAAATATTATTGCACAAGATAATTTAGAGAAATTAATTAATTATTTACCGAATAATTTAGAATATAATACTACTAAACAAGAAGTTATAGATGAAACTTTAAGAACTTTTGATGGATTTACTTATTATTCAGAACACATGGATTGGTCAGAATATCCAGCACCAAAAATAAAATTAAATGATAAGGAAATAGAACCTGATAAATATATTGTTGATTTTGTAAGAGGACAAATACTTTATAAAGGCAATGCTCTTTCACAATTACAAACTGAAACTGTTACTTGTACTAATCCTTTAGATGATATGAAGACTTGGGTAGCAGGTATAAGTTTTGATAATTCAATTTTACCACAGGTTTATTATTCTTATCAGAGATATGAAAGATTTTCTTGTAATGATTATTCTGGTTGGCTTTATCAATGGACAGGATATACAGAGGAACTTACAGAGAACGAAGATTATTATGTTGACTATGAAAATGGAAATATTATTCTTTATAATGCATTAGACCCCGATAATTCTTCTGAAGTATTGGGAAATATAAAAGAACAATTAATAGTAGTAGTTTATAGAAAAACTACAGTAGTAAAAGCACTTTATTCTTATGAAATTGCTGGAAGTAATGATGTAGAAGATATTATTAAAGATTTATCCATTAAAGCAGGGATTCCAATTGCTGATATACAAGGTTCTGTTACAGATGAAATTTTAATTTTACGAGACCAAAAATATTTATATACAGGAAAGAATAATTTAATTAGTTTGATACTTAAACAAGATGGGTCTACAGTTTCTTCTTCTGATTATGATTTGGATGAAAAAAATGGAATTATAACATTAGATACTTTAAATTATGTAGATAAAGATTGGCAAATTGAAGATTGTGATTGGTTATGGGATGATGCAGTAGCAGATACTTCTGGAGAATCAGTAATACAAGAAATAGATATAATTAATCAAATTGAAGGTAGAGGATGTCTTAAAACTATCTTTCCAGAAAACGGAGGATATGTATTAAGAGATTTGTTAGGCGATTTATATAATGCAACAATTACTGGTCAAAAATATTTAGAATTTTATATAAAAGCAAATATAATAGGTATTGCATATTTAGATATAAGTTATGATAATGTTAATTGGGAAAGTAAAATAATAAATGTTACTTCTTCTTGGCAAACAATTAGTTGGGATATTAGTGGATTGGCAGAAGTTTATAAAGAAATAAAATATTTAAGATTACGAGCTTCGGATATAATTATTTATTTAGATAATATTTATTTAAAAAGAAATTTATATACTGCTTCTTATTCTTATTATACTTTACAAGCAACAGGAATAACTCTTTCAAAAGTAAATTTTGATTATGAAAATGTTGATAACGCATTTCAAGGTGTTCAAAATTTATTAAAAGAAGTTGCTCCTAATTATTTAGTTTATATAAATGAGGACAATAAATTAATAGGAGAATATTCTAATCAACAATTGTTAAGAGATTCTCTTACTATTTGGAGCAATTTTAATCAAGGACAACGTGCATATACTAGAAGTTATTATGGAGAACAATATGAAATTACATTACCTAAACATTTAACATTTAATATTAGCGACGAAGAAGTGTATACTGGTGCGATTGTGATTGGTAAAAATACTGAACCAGAAAATGTTGCACTCAGAGGCACAATAACAGATGAGTGTGCATGGATATCAGGAAAGTCATATCTTTCTAAAAAAGTAACACTTGATAGGTCTCAATATAATAGTTTTGGAAGACCAGCAATAGGAGGCACTACTTCTATTTTTGACCAATTAGCAAATCAAAATAATACACCAATAGCAGGTGGTGTAGAAGCAATGAATGATTTTGACACAAATACTGGAATGTATTGGTTTAAAAAGAACGATGCTCCAGACCCCAATGAATTAATATGTCAGTTAGAATTAGAAAAAGCAGTTATTTGGGAGAGAATAGATATTTTAGTAGGGTCATATGATAATAAAATTATAAAACAAGCATTTTATATTAAAGTAGGAGATGAATTTGGCAATTGGTGGTATACAGAAAGAAATATGCTTAAAATTCAGCCAGGTTCTACTGGTTGTTATTCTTCTGACACAGAAGTTATGACTGAAAACGGTTGGATGTTATTAAAAGATATAGTTGACCAAAAATTAAAGATTAAAATAGCTACTCTTAATCCCAAGACTAACAAAGTAGAATATCATTATCCTGATAATTATTTTGAATATGATTATAATGGAAAAATGATTAAGTTAGAAAATAAAGGTTCTAATTTATTAGTTACTCCAGACCATAATTGTTGGATAGCAAAACAAAATAATAATATAAAAAATAATTTTTTTGCAGAAAATCAATGGAAATGGTTAAAGGGAAAAGATTTATTAAAACAAACTTCTGATATTATTTTAAGAAGAGATTTTCCTGGTTGGGAAGGAACAGAGCAAGAATATTTTATTATTAAAGGGAAAATAAATCATAAATCTGGTAGAGGAAATAATGTTAAAGAATTTAATAAAGAATTAAGATTTAAAATGGATGATTGGCTTAAATTTTTAGGATTATATTTAAGTGAAGGAGGATTAACAGGTAATAGATTTGTTGTAATAACTCAGAAAAAAGAAGATGTAAAAGTTAAAATTCGAGAAACTTTAAATTTATTAGGATTGCATTTTTACGAGCAAGAATATACAGATAATCCTGGTGCAGTTAAATTTATTATATCTAAGAAAATTTTATATAATTATCTTAAACAATTTGGCAAAGCCAAAGATAAATTTATACCAAAAGAATTATTAAATTTATCTAAAAGACAATTAAAAATATTATTTGATTATTTAATGCTTGGAGATGGATGGAGAAACAATAGATATGTAGAAGAACAATTATATTATTATACTATTTCTTTAAAATTAGCGAAACAATTTGAAGAGATTTCTTTAAAATTAGGATATACAACTAATTTTTCTATAAAAAAATATGATTTTCAAATTAACAAAAGAAATAATTGTTATGTAATTGCTTTGAATAAACATCCTATTACTTATTTTAGAAATAGACCATTAAAAAAATCCGAAATTTTTGAAGAAGATTATCAAGGAAAAGTATATTGTTTAACAGTTCCTTATCATTTATTATTTGTTCGTAGAAAAGGAAGCGGATTTTGGTCTGGAAATTCTTGGGTTACATTTGAAAATAATTTTAATAAAGATACCCCCATAAAATATATAAGAATTTATCTTAGTGAACCCTGGAGCTGGACAGTAACAACAACTACATCGGGTTGGATATGGGAAAGTACTAGTGTGAGTGTAGATTATTATTATTGTTTTTCAATTGCTGAAATTGAAGTTTGGGATAAACCCATATTAGTTGCAGAAGCAAGACTTGATAATTGTCTTTTAGTAGGAGATGGAGTAACCGAAGAAGTTCAAATTCCTAATACTCCTTTTAAGACTAAAGATTATCTTGAAAATAGATGGGGATGGATAAATAAATATCCTATTTTTATTACATTATATAAAAATTCTTATTCAAATTTATTAGTGCAAGATGTAGATTATACTTATGATAATACTACTGGTATTGTTTCATTTTTAATTCCTCCAGAAATAGGTGATGTTATTTGTGGTACTTGGACATTAGATGAAAAACATCCAGATGAAACTACTTTTTATGCTTCTTTTACAAATAAAGAATTATTAAAAAAGATAGGTATAAAATTATATAAAGAAGAGGATGAAGGATTATATACTCATCAAAAATGTATAGACAGAGCAGGTTTATTGCTTCCTGAATTAACAAGGTCTATTTTTCCAAGTAATTTAGATATTGTTTATAGACCTGATATAAAATTTGGACAATCAATACTTTTAGTTAATAATGAATTATCTTTAAGAAGAATATTTTATATAGATTCAATAAATTTTGGTATGTCAGAAAAATTTATACCTTCTTGTTCAATTGGAATGACTTCTTTTTTAGAATTAAAAGATTATGAATATCAAGAAGAAAATCCAGATATTTATAAAGATTGGAAAATTCATTATCCTAAATATATGATTGCTTATGCAAGTAATGGAACAAAAATGATTAGTGAAGGTAACGTTTACCAATTTTCAACAAATAATTTTTATACAGGAATGATTTCTGTAGATGCTTTGAATGAAAATGGAGATATTAGAGAAGATTATGCTCAAGAATGTAAATTAGAAGTATTGAGTTGCGAAGATTCTACTACTATTAGATTATTAGAAAATACAATTAAAAGTGAAATGTGGCAAAAAGGTATAGCAGAACTTAATTTTTATATTGCTTGGAATGAAGATGGAGTTGGAGGAAGAACAAAAACTCCAGACGAATTACTTACAGGAGATGCTTGGTATACTGATAAAACAGTAATTTTTAAATTTTATGAAACCACCAATCCTACAAAATATAAGACATTTGGTTGTAAATTAAGATGTATTCTTTCAGGTACTTTAAAACCTCAGTATATTTTACCAATGGGTAATTTTGGTCATTCTATTATTTATGATAGTTATAGTAAAGTTACTGGAAGTGCTTCTTCTACAGAAGAAGGTAAACAATTCGTTACAGATATTTTTGATGTTCATAAAATATTAGATACAGATTCCAATGGTTTATTTGGATGTGTAACATATGGACAGACTATTTATGGTTTATTTGAAGTAATTACTAGACAACGTTACCAAATTAAATATTATGATTGGGCTACTCAAGAATGGGTTAATTGGGGAAATTATTTTGACCATGCTCATAGTATTTATATTCATCCTACACCAAAATTATATTTTGCAGGACAGATACTATTGCAATTTAGGATAGGTGGTTATGAATCTGGTGGAAGTACATATTTATATGATGGAAAGACCCTTACAAATTTAAAGATAGACCCTAGTCATTATCCAGATGTGATAGTTTTTAATAATCAATTATATTTTATTACTCCAGGACATTTTACAGGAGACCATAAAACTAAAACACGTATTATTAATTCAGATGGTTCTTTGGCAGGATATTATGAACAAAATATAGGTGTTTGGAATGGAAATTCTGCTACTTCATATCCATTTATTGCTAACAAAGAATTATATTCTATTTCTCAGTTAGATTTTTATAAATTTGCAGTTTGGAAATGGAATTCTTCTACTTATTTATGGGAATTACAATATGGATATGTTAGTTCTGGAGCAGATATTCCTGTTCCAAGATGTAATTTTGAATATAAAGGAAAAACATATTTTATTATGTATTGTTCGTATGAAACATATCCTTCTTGTTTATGCGAATATGATTATATTAATAAAAAATTATTATTAAAAGGAGTGTTTGTTAATAGAGATTGGGGATTGGTTGGAAGTAGAAAACAACTTGCCTTAAAAGGAAACTATACAAATGTATTTGAATTTCAAGGTAATTTATATGGATATACAGGAACGTTAATGAAAAATTTAATGCCACTTATAGAAAGTTCACAATCTACAGAATTTTTAGAGAATCAAATATAAGGTGAAAATATGAAAAGAAAATCAATATCACATATAGTTAAAAAACAAATTAAACAGGCTCTTAGAGAACAAATAGTTACTCCTATCATTAGTAATAATAAATCTGTTTCTGATTATAGGCAAGATTTAACACAATCCAATGCATCTGAAGAAACTAATAATAAAATTATTCCTTTTCTTGATGCTGTTTTAGGGGATAGAATATTTACAGGTTATAGAGTGGTTCGCACAGAGGCTTGCACGGGTATGCAAGTATATATTTTTTCAGGAAGTGCATTTTTTGATATTAATAAATATGTAGAATCAATCAATGGAAAAATTTTTACGATAGTTGGATATGAATATGACCAATGGGTATATGTTTATTTAACAAAAGATGGAGAAATTATTTCTAATAAATATTCTCCTATTATATCTACGAATGAAGATTATATTCCTTTGGCAATGATTTGGGTAGAAACAGGTTCTACTGAAATTAATCCTAAATTTATTGTAGATATAAGACCTAATAGAGTAGCGAGTCTTGCAGAAATTTATGGAATAAGAAGTCAACAAGCAGAATTGTATAATATTATACCTAATTCTTTAGTGGGTATAGATGATGTAGAATTAACAGATGCAAGCGAGTCTGGAGAAGTAAGAATACATATTCAACCTAATACAAGTGCTTTGATTTATATGCAAGGGCATATTATTATTTTATCAGAAGATACATTGACATTAGAATTACCAGAATCGGGTTCTCAAGATTATTATATTGTTGCTCATGGTTATATTGATAATTCAGAATTGATTTATAAAATAGATTATAAACAAATTGAAAGTACAGAAACAGTTGAACGGTATCAATTAGTTTTAGGTAAAATAAGTGGATTAACTTCAGAAACAATTATTTTAACTGAAGATATGATTGATATTAGGATGCAAAGAAGTTGTGAAGATATTTTAGAAGTACCATTTAAATTTATATTTAAAAGAGAAGGAATATTAAGTGAAGAATCTAATATAGATGTGGCAGAAATAGTACCAGAAACAATGAAGATAATAACAACAAAAGTTTATTTAGGAAATTCTATGTTAGAATCAGGAGATATTGATTCTATTATAATAGATGTAAAAATAAATGGAGTATCTATATTTGAAATAGAATCTGAAGAAGAACATAGGATTCAAATTCCAAAAAATACACCCAATGGAACATTATTAATTTCTGGAGATATAGACCAAAATAAAATATATTTAGAAGAAAATAATATTGTTACTGTTGATGTCATAGATATACCATATGAATCTGGAAATGATTTACCAGAAGATTTAATAGTAATTGTAGAATGTGTTGTTTCTACACAAAGACCTATAATATAAGGAATAATATATGAACAATCAAACACCATTAAAAAGAAAACCAGATGTATTAAACTATGCAATTTTGCCTTTGTCTGATAATATATATGGTGATATAAGAAAAACTATAGATACTGGAAATATTTATTTTTGGAATAGTATTCTTAATGTTGGTAGTTTATCTGATTGGGAATTATATATAAATACTGCTCCTGAGAGTGGAGATGAATTAGCTCATACTCAAAATACAGATACTAAATTACTTAATGAATCTGGAGAAGAAATAATTAATAATGGTAATATTAATCACAATATTACGGTTGAAAATGGAAAAACTGTTGATGGAAGAGATATATCTGAAGATGGTAGTAAATTAGATAAATTAGTGTACGACCCTGATTTAAAATGTTATATTGTACCAGGGGAACAAGTTTAATGAAAGAGGAGGTGAATACAAATGGCTGATTATCGTGTTCCAGTATTAGAAGAGTTTGTTTGGCAACCTTCAGTTAAAGATAGGTTAAACGATGCAGATTTAGCAACCGCAACAAAAGGATTTAGATATTTGATTACTACAGGAGTAGAATCAGGTGATGCTTGGTTTGCAAAAGAAAATTATATTACCTATTATAGTGGTGCGGAATGGATATTTACAACTCCACTTGAAGGAATGATAGTTTGGGTTGATGATGAAAACAAATTTTATAAATATGATGGTTCATCTTGGGCTGAATATTTAGGTCAAAAAGGCGACACAGGAGCAACAGGAGCTACGGGTGCGACTGGTGCAACAGGAGCTACTGGTAATACAGGCGATACAGGAGCAACAGGAGCTACGGGTGCGACTGGTGCAACAGGAGCTACGGGTGCGACTGGTGCAACAGGAGCTACTGGTGGTTTGAACTCAACTTATGATTCAGATTATAAATGTATAATAGTTACTATTTAATAAGAGAGAAAGTACTTAATAGTACTTTCTCTCCTAACAAGGAGAAAAATGAATAAAATTTATATTTGTTCTATAATGAAGAACGAAGAACATAATATAGAAAATTTTTATAATTCTTGTAAAGATGCAGATGGAATTTTTATTCTTGATACTGGTTCTACTGATGGAAGTGTAGAAAAAGCAAGAAATTTAGGTATTAATGTTTCTACTGTATTTTATTCACAATTTAGATATGATGTAGCAAGAAATGATGCTTTAAAATTACTTCCACAAGATGATTCTAATACATGGGTTATTTCTTTAGATTTAGATGAACGATTGAGTGAAAATTGGAAAGAAAATTTTAAAAATATTGAAGATTCTGTTACACAATTAAAATATTTATATATTTGGAACTGGTTTTCTTCAGGAAAACCTAAAAGTATATATTATAATAGTAGAATATTTAGATTGAATAAATATATTTTTAAACACGCAACACATGAAGTTCTTGTTCCATTAAATAATACTGTTGAAAATAGAAAAACTATAAATTTAACAATGTCTCATTATCATAGTAATAGAAATAAACCCGATGATTTAACTTTGTTAGAATTAGATTATAAAGAAAATTCTGATAATAAAAGAAGTAGTTATTATTTAGCTCGTCAATATTTTTATAAAGGGATGTGGGATGAAAGTATTAAATATTTTATAGAATATTTAAATCATCCTCGTTCTGATTGGAAAGAAGAACGTGCTTTAGCAATGCGATTTGTAGCCAAAACTTTAATGTATAAAGGAGAATTTGATAAATCTATAAGATGGTTTTTTAGAGCATTAGGAGAAAATCTTAATTCTAAAGATGTTTATGTTGAAATATGTGAAGTTTTTAAATTAAAAGAAGATTGGATAAGTATGTATTGGGCATGTAAAAAATGTTTAGAAGTAGAAAATTCATTTGAAGTAATAACAGATATTGTAGAGGAAGATTATAAACTTTGGGATTATTTAAGTGTATCTTCTTTTCAGTTGGGATATTTTGAAGAGGCATTAAAATATGCGATAATTGCTTCAGAAAAAAACCCAAATAATAAACGATTAAAAGATAATATAATTATAATTGAAGAAAATGTAAAGAAAGAATAAAATGGCAAGCGATTATAAAGTACCTATCTTAGAAAACTTTGAATGGCAAAAACCTGTAGTAGATAGATTAACAGCTCCTCCAGCACACACTAAAGGTAATAGATATTTAATTATAGCTACAGCTAGTGGAGATTGGTCTGGAAAAGAAAATCAGATAGCTATATCTGACGGAGCTGCTTGGTCTTATATTCTTCCAATCGAAGGAATGATAGTTTGGGTTGATGATGAAGATGTTTATTATAAATATAGTGGTTCAGCTTGGGCTGTATTTTCATCTGGATTACTTAATATAGTAGAAGACACTACTCCTCAATTAGGAGGAGATTTAGATTTAAATGGTAAAAATATAGACTTTCCTACTACTGCTAATATTTCAGATTGTTTAGACGAAGATAATATGGCGTCTAACAGTAACACTAAATTAGCTACTCAACAATCAATTAAAGCATATGTAGATAATATATCTAAAGTAAGTATACATTCTAAAACAAATACCACTACTACTTTTACAGACCCAGATACTACTGAAAGACTTATGGGTAGTGTATTAATTGGAGCTGAAGTATTAGCAACTACAAATGGAATAAGAATAACAGCTTGTTTAAGAACACACGTTGATTGGTACTCGCCTGCTCCTAATATAACTATAAGATGGAGGATTGGCACAAATGGTACTATAGCAGATACACTATTAGTAACTAACTCTTTTACTACACCACTCGCTGATGATACTGACGAATATCATTATGTAAATTTTGTGTTATTTAATACTTCAGCAACAGTTCAACGAGCAATAGACTTTGTACAAATGGGCACCGGCTTTGCGACAGGATATGGAACAGGTGCTCAAAATACTGCAAATCAATTTTATTTAGATTTAACAATGCAAAGTAGCAAAAGTACCTCCGGCGGAGACCACTTTGATTGTATGATGTTTATAATAGAACTTCTTAAATAAATATGAAAAATACTATAAGACATTTAAGAGATATATTAAAAGTAAGATATTTTATTAATACTAGTAAAGAAGAGAAACAATTTAAGACTACTATTAATAGATATCTAAATGCTTGGAAATCAGAAACAATAAAAAAGTTTAATAATAAAATAGAAAAGAATTTAATAAAGAAAGATATAGATCCAAAGGATATAGAGGCAATAGCTAATTTTAAGATAGGTAATATCATTGGTTTATCCTTTATCTTCGATTGTAGACTGATTTTTACAACTTGAGTTGTTAGAATGTTTAAGATTTTTGATATTTGGATTACCTCCAATCCCTTTTCGATTGACATTATGCCCTAATCTATAAGGATAAAGTAAACAATCGGGAGAATTACATAATCTCACTAATTTTTGATTTCCTGCACATAATGTGCAGAATTTTTTAATTGCTTTTATAGGAGTTAAGAGTTTTTTATTTTCCATTTTTAATACTCTCTTCCACAAGTTTGCTTATTTTTTTAAAATCTTCTGAAGTAAGATATTCATCTTTTATTGCTGAAACAATACAATCTACTATATCTTTTATTTTTCCTCTTTCTTTAGGAACAATTAAATATTTAAACTTTTTTTGTGTTCTTTTTATTTTTTTTACTTGTCTATGACTCATTTTAATATTATTATTATTGAAAACAAAGTTAATAATAAATATATAATTGTTTCAGTCCATGATAATTGTCTGCCAAATAAATAATAAGTACCTAAATCTCTCCAACTAATAATAGCATAACTTAATATTATTCCAAAAGAACACAAACCATAAGTTATCCAATTATGTTTAATAATAGGTATTGATATTAAAGATAAAGCTAATAATTTTCCTATTAATATTCTAGTACTTATATTTGCCAACCAAATATTGCCATTAGATAATTTAAAAAAGAATAATCCTATTGTAGATGGTTTTGGGTCTGTCGCATCTGGTATACCATAACCTAATCCAAGAATAACAGACATACTCATAATAGTTAAAGTAAATATACTTTCTGTTATCCAAAAAGCAAATCCAGTAATACTTATTGGCATTAAAAATCTTCTAAATATTTTAGAAGACCTATCTGCTCCACTTAAAGCACCCAATAATCCGCATACCAATGAAATTAATATACCTACTAATCCTTTGAAACAAAGATTCTTTTTTTGGTTCATTGATTGTCTCCTTTGGAGTAACTTTTTGTGTTTTTTTATATTTATTATAATTAATAGAATAATCATAAGAATCAATAGGATTAGAAATAGAAGGTTTTAGTAATATAATTCCTATTTTTTCTAATAAGGCAGAATTGCCTTTTCCTATTTTGATTCTTCGAGAATATTCTTCTAAATATTTTCTTTGAATAGGATATAATCCTTCTAAGGATTCAAAAAATTTAAGTGGAATTTTACGTAATGATTTTACCCTATTTTTTATTTGTTTAAATTTCATTAACTGTTTTTTACTTTTCATTCTTCCTCCTTTATAAATTTATATTTATTGTTTTTGGTAAACTATTTAATTTTGTTCTTATTTCTTGCCTTAATTCATCTTGATTATATACTACATTATTCAATTTAGAGAAAAACGTAGTATAATCAATTTTTTCAAATGTAGTTATATTAGATTGCAATCCTATATTATATATTTTACAAGAATGTTCGTTTTTATATACTTGAAATAATTTATTGACATTATCACTAGCGTGATAAAATTTTATTCTTCCTACTCCAACATGTTCTATTTTATCTTGATAATAATGACTTAATACTCTATATGATTTTCCTTTTAGATGAATTATATTTTTTTTATGATGAGGGTCAGTTAATAAACTTGAATTAGGACATATTTCTTCTACAGGTACAGTCATTAATTTATCATTAAAATTTATTGTTAATGTTTTAACTCCTGGTTCTGGAGGTAGACTGCCTCCATCATATCCTAATAAAAATATTTCTCCTATATTTAATAAATAAATACCTAATGTTAATCCTGATAGACCACATAAAAAAGCATTATATACTCCTGTTTCTAAATTTCTAGTATATCTTTCTGATTCTTTTAAAAGAATAGTATTTGGATGTTTTATACGAATAATATCTGTACTATATCTTCCTATTATTAAAGGAAGTTCTTTTAATAAAGAATTATGTTTTACATAAAATCTCATTGGGTCAACGAAACAAAGAAAAGTAGTTAGAAAATCTATTCCTGTAAAATTTAAACCTATTGTAAATTTATCTTTTATTTTCTCCCATAAACCAAGAGAAATTCCTTTTTTTATACTATAACCACCACCTAAAATTATTAATTGATTGCAATTATTCATATTTTTCCATTTTTAAAATTAACTACTTTTGTCATTCTCTTTCTAAAGAATTAATTAAAAATTCAAATAACCATTTTACGATTTCTTTTATTTCTTTTACTTTTGAACTAGCCTCAAATAATCGAAATTCTAATGTTCCATAATCTTTAAGATTAAGAATATTTAAAGCATGGTGTTTATCCTGGAAATAAGGATAATCTGGCAATGTCCATTCATCTTTCGTTCTAACTTTATGAATAATTTGCGGAGTTACTTTGGATAATCCATTACGCGGTAATAATTTACACATATCTTCAAGTCTACTTTTTTGTACTTTAAATCGTTTAATTATAAATCTTTGTTTATGAATAAATTCTTTTACAATCATTACTATTTGTTCATCTGTAAAAATTTTTGCATCTATATGAATATGCAAACCACATTTTTTAGTTACTTTACCTTTATGTCCTTTAATTAAATGAAATATTTCTCTTATTTCTTCAAAAGTTTCAGAATTATAATATAATTTATGCGATTTTTTAGGTTTGAATTCAAGACCATTATCTAAACTTCCATCTGTAGTTACTTGCCAACCTCCTAAAAATTTATCATATCGTTCATGGAGTGTATTAATATCTATTTTTTCAGGAAATTCTACTTCAATTTCTGGACTCCAACGAAGAGAATAAACTTTTTTCCTATAATTAGGCAATGGTTTGTTTTTCATTTTAATTTATTAATCTCCCAAAATTTTCGGTTAAATTCTTCACTACTTTCTCCACGAAGAATTAAATCTTCTTTTAATATTTCTATAACTGTTACTTCTTTTATTTCGCCTTGTTCTCGAATCAATACTTTTTCACCTATCTGCATTTGTGTGTCCTTTTGTAGTTGTTAAATACTTTAATTAGGTCTGGAGTATAAGTAACCCAACCAGTTATATTATAAATTTCTTGTAATTTTTTTCTAAATTCTGTATAAATTCTTTGTCTATAAGAATTATATTGTGATTCATTATGAGCAATAATATGTTTGGAAACAATATAATCAGTATAAAATACTTTCCATTTATTTAATTTTTTGAGTTCCCAAAAAAATGCTTCGTGTTCCGCTAATTTTAAATCATTATTCCATTTATTTTCTAATAAACATTCTATTTTAGCTAAAAAGAAATTTCCGCACATATCACAAGGAAGAAATTCAATATTATTATATATTATTTTTTCTGTATGAGAAATATCTAATTGCCAATGTTTTTTAGGTATTAATTCCATATTTACATTCCAGGGAATAGAATCATCGCTTAATCCTATAAGCCCATAGTCTTTATTTGATTCTAAGAAAGATATAATAGATTCAAAATCATATTTTTTAGTAAATTCGATAGAATCTGCGGATAACAATATATAATTACATTTTAATTTTTGTGCTTCTTGCACAAGAAAATTTCTGCTTGCGGATAAACCATAATCAAATGGTAATCCATAATAATAAACTTTCTCTTGTGAAAATGTGTGTAGTTTTGCTTCCGTAGGATTTTGGTCTCCTATTAAAATTATACAATTATCTGGTAAGTTATTAATTATAGTCTGTATAGTTTTGTATAATAAGTCATCTCTTAAAAAAGTAGTAACTATTATACCGATTTTGTCCACAATATTCCTCCGCAATTCATAAGATAATCAAGTATTGACATACCTGGAATAAAAGGATAATATACCTGTTCATAAACAGGATGTTCAAATTCATGGAATTCTACTTGAATTCCTAATTTATTAAATTTATCCACATTTAAATAATCTTCTCCGCTTTTTCCTGAAAGATAAGAGGTTGCCATTAATTTTTGACAAATTTCTAAACATTTATCAGACCCATTATCAGATTGTAAATTTAAACTTGATGTAAATGCAATATGCGGTGTTCCTATATTTAACCATGACATTATTTGACATATAAAATCATAATTATAATCAAAAAGAAAAT
>Ga0315285_10001946_pt1 | contig 21703 bp, 24 predicted proteins | sample YL17G09_36_MG_FD_203698 | JGI IMG/M metagenome (GOLD analysis project Ga0315285, IMG submission 203698) | Sediment microbial communities from Yellowstone Lake, YNP, Wyoming, USA - YL17G09_36 | ecosystem: Environmental > Aquatic > Freshwater > Lake > Sediment | place: USA: Wyoming | collected...
TCTTCTTTCCAGCGGCACCGCGTTCGGCATGACGGTGGCCACCAGGCTCTGGGCGCTGCTGATTCTGAGGGCGTTCGACGGACTGGCCGCCGCCGCCATCTGGCCCACCATGGTTGCCGCAATGGGCGGGAGCGTGAAGGCGAACGGCGCACGACGGCGATGAGCGTGCTTACTCTCACGTATATCGGCGGGCTGGCTCTCGGGCCGCTCGTCGGTGGAATAGCGAACGACACTACGAACTCCAGGCTCACGTCCTTCTATCTGGTGAGCATCCTGTTCCTGGTAACCGCGGCGGTTGCCTATTCCCTGACGCCGCAGAGATCGAAGGAAGAGGTGGAGACGGCCCACGAGGTCGGTGAGAGGCGTCCCCGGCTGGCCGATATCGCGCTGGGAATCAAGGCGGTCCCGGACATGATGCTTCTGGCCTTCATCGCCTTCTTCGCCATCGGCCTGCTCATTCCCATAGTGAAGCTGTTTGCAATGAATGAGCTCGGGATGAGCGAGACCGGGTATGGCGGACTGGTCTTCCCGATCGCTCTGGCGGTCGCCGGCGCCAGCCTCTTATCGGGGAGACTCGGCGATCGCCAATGAGCTTGTTCTGTCGAGGAAGGATATCTTCTTCATGTTCCCGACGATGTTCCTCGTCGTGGGGGCCATGCTGCTCATGCTTCGAAGCGGATATCGCCTGACGAAGAAGAAAGGGGTCGTGCTCCTGCTCCTATACCTCGCCTACCTCGCGAGCTTCGCCGTAATGTATCCGCTCCAGTAGCCCGGGCGTTCAGCGCATTGCCAATGCCATGGCGGCCACGTAGCAGCCGACGAGCACCCCGCCGTGCCACCTGTAGATAGTGCCTCTTGCCAGCATCGCCGATACCAGAATGGTGAGGCCGCTCATCACCAGGAACATCTCGGACATCAGGCCGTGGACCTTGCCGCCGCCGTGGAGGAACGCCACGAAGGGTATGACCGCGAGTAGAAGGCTGTTGTGGTTGACCTTCGATCCGATGAAGTTGCAGATCGAGAGCTGGGCAAGGCTGCCGTTTCGCCGTACGGTGATGTAGGCTGTCATCTTCTCCGGCATCTCCGAAGCGATTGGGCCGAGAACAATCGCGATTACCACCGGGCTCACATGGATCGCTTTTGCCAGGTGGATCATGGCGTCCACGAAAGGCTCCGAAACGACGAATATCACTGCTCCGCCGACGAGCATCTGAACCCCGGCTGTGAGCAGGCGCTTCGGGGCGACATGGATCAGCCCCTCCTCATGCTTGGAGGACATCTTGAACACCATTCCCACATAGAGGAAGAATATCAAGGTCAGGACGACCCCTTCATTTACATCCAGAGCGCCATCCCTCCAGATCAGCACGAGCGCAACCAGCGCGGTGATAAGGAGAAAGCTGGCATCGATCCGGGTCGCCTTCGTCAGCCTGATTGTGAGAACGGGTTTTCTGCTCAGCCTGGAAGTGGCGATCAGTATCACCAGACCGTAGCCCAGGGTCACCAGAAGGGTGCAAGCCCCGATGGCGGACCCGATAGCCATGTCATATCGCCCCTTGACGGACGCCCAGTATACAAAAGTATATTCCGGCAGGGTGGTCAGCAGACCCAGAACGATGCTCCCTGCGATGGTAGTGCCCCACTTGTCCGCTACCGCTTCCGCGCCGTGGCTGAGGAGATAAGCTGCGCCTATCACGAGGGCAAGCAGTACAGTAAACTCGAGAAGGATCATGGCCGTGTTGCTCTCCCGGTATTGATTCGGTATGGTCGCAGGGCCTCGTAAACAAAAAAGACCCCTGGCAGGCATCGTTCATACAATGCATGCGCCAAAGGTCTTGCAGTGCGAACCATATTGCAGCTCGCAGGAGGGACCAGCCCTGTGGGCATGATGTTGATCCCGTCCGCACCACCCGAAGGCGGAGTGCTACTCCCCTTTGTCCGATCTGCCTATTACCAAAACACACTTTAACCGGATCTCGCCGGTTTGTCAAGCGCTTGTTCTGGTCGGGCCATCGGCGCCAATGCCTTCGCGCGCATTGCCGGGGAACTCTCTTCATGGACGATTCCGCGCAGCGGAATGCGCTCTTCGCAGCGCGGAAGACATCAACGCCCGCAGAATAGCAAGGGGTATATCGTTTGAGGCAGACGGCAGCGGGTCTTCGGTGCTCCCTGATATAGAGGTTGATTTCTGCGTAGCAAGGAGCTACAATCGCACATCAATAGGTGGTCCGGTTGTGTTTGTGAGGCATGACCATGGCGTACTGCAAGTGGTGCGGGATGGAGAGCAAGGACCCCTGGAAGTGCGAGTGGTGCGGTCGCCCGCTGGCGTCGGCCCCGCGGCGGCAGACCCCCGGTGTTCGTCCTGTGAAGACCGCTCAGGAGGTAGTGGAGGAAAAGGAAGAGGAATCGCGGACGTCCCGACGGGCCTTCTTCATATCCTGCGCGGTGCTCGCGGTCGTGGCATCCGGCCTGATCCTGTGGCGCTATCCGCTCTATCCCTGGGTGACGATCGGCAGCCTGTTCGCGGCGGGCATCATGCTGGGGTACTTGGACGTCATTCCGCCTTTCGAGGATGGCCTCGTGAACGCAGGCATACCGCTCGTACTTGCTTTCTTCTTCCCGGCCTTCTTCGTCTGCCTGGGCTATGTAGTCTATGGCCTGATCACGCGGGACATGAACTTCACGATCATCTGGCTGCTGGGCGTGTATCTGGGGCTGTTGACCGTTCTGCAGATTGTCACCTTCATCGCCCTGCCCGATCCTGTCCCCGCGATGACCTGGGTCACGTTCCGCGGAGTGGAGCTTCTCAGCCTGGCAGCGGCGATACTCGGGTGGATCGGCAGCGGCTCCCTCAGGCTGAACAGGTAGGGCTGAGCAAGCAGAGGGCGCGGATCCGCGAGTGAAGGCTTGCCCCCGCGGGGCGCGACAAACTCGTTTGGAGCTCCTGCCTCGGCCCTCACCCCGGCCTTCGGCCACCCCTCTCCCAACTTTGGGAGAGGGGATCGGGGGCCAGGCGGGGACGCGCGGACTACCCGGAATCCGGGCGGAGGTCGAAGAACATGTTCTCGAGCGCGAGCTGGGGAGTGATATTGCCTTCCAGGTAGCGGCGGGTATCCATGATTGATCGAATGGCTCTGCGGATGCGCGTGACGCTGAATCGGCCGAGCTGCGAGTTGAGGTCGTCCGCATGATCCGCATTGGCGACCGGGGTCTCGCCGCCGCTCACCTTCAGCGCGAGCAGATCGGCATACCAGGAAAGGACGTGCTCCAGCATCTCCGTGAGCCGCCTGATGCGGGTGCGCTCGTCGGGATCGTCTTTCCTGGGTTCCGCGAGCCGGCGCAGCTTCTCGGCCGCCCGGATTGAAGCCACCGGGGCACTCTCAGCCCATTCGTTCAACGTCTGGAGCACCGCCCGACGCTCCTCAGCGAACTCCGGCTCCGATGCCATCCTGAACGCCCGGCCGACCGCGCCGCGCGAGCAGGCGGCTATTATGCAAAGCTCGTCCTCGGGCAAATCGAAGTGCTTCCGGAGCGCGTCCTCCACCTCGGCGATGCTCGCCCGCCGGAATCGCACGATCTGGCACCTGGAGCGGATCGTGGGCAGCAGCGAGCCCGGATTGCAGGATAAGAGAATAAGGACCGCATACGGCGGCGGCTCCTCCAGAATCTTGAGGATGCAGTTCTCGGAGCTGGGGTTCAGCGTGTCCGCCTGTTCGATGATGAAGACCCGATACCTGCCTGAGAGAGGCGCGAAGCTCAGGCTGCGGATCATCTCGTGCATCTGCTCCATCTTCGTCTGGTCTCCGTCGGGCGAGATCACCTGGACATCCGCATCGGTTCGGGCCTGTATGCGAACGCAGGACATGCAGAGCCCGCAGGCGTCACCGTCGGGAGTTGGCCCGGCGCAGTTCAGTGCGGCGGCGAAGGCGAGCGCGGCAGTTGTTTTACCCGTGCTGCTCGGGCCGGCGAACAGGTATGCGTGCGCAACCGAGGATTTCCGGATGGAGGATCGGAGCGTGCGGACGGCGATCTCTTGGGCGATGATATCAGAGAGTCTCATGGAACAGCGGACCTTCCAACTTCCAACGTTCAGAACCTCTCCGACCGCACTACGTCCACGACGAAGATGACCGCGCCGCCGACCAGCACCTTCACCGGGCTCGGCATGAAGACACCGATGGGACCGGCGTCGGGCGGAATGAAGTTCGCGTACTGCTCTCTCGTCTTGCAGCTCTCCCTGATCACGCCGATGACCTCGTCGAGCCGCTTTTCCTCCACGCCGATCAGGAAGGTGACGTTCCCGTCACGCAGGAAGCCCCCGGTGCTGGCAAGCTTTGTGAACTTGAAGTTGGACCTCAGGAGTGCTTCGGAGATCCGGTTCTTGTCGCGGTCATGGATTACTGTGATCACGAGTTTCATGCTCTATCCTCCGGTCACGCCGATTATAGGACCATCGGCTGATAGGTGGCGATTTCCGAATCGCCACCTTGAGCTGTTGGGGTAGGGATTCGGAAATCCCTACCCAACTTACGAGATCCCTACCCAGCTTATATGCTCTACCCTCCAGTGAGTGGGCGATTATAGGACGATCTTGAGCCTCTCCGCAGCGTGCTTCAGAACCAGGCGGTGTATGCTGTCCGCATCCTGCCGCGCATCAATGACGACGATGCGTTCCGGGTGCAGGCGCGCTTCCTCCAGGAAGCCCTGCCGAACCCGCTGGTGATATTCTACGGCCTTGCGCTCCATCCTGTTCCACTGGTTCTGCCGGCGGAGGCCGGTTTCCACGTCAATGTCCAGCAGCAGCGTGAGATTCGGGGTCAGGCCGTCCGTCGCGAATGTGTTCATGCGGTGAATCAGCTCGAGGTCGAGGCCGCTGCCGTAGCCCTGGTATGCGACCGTCGAGTCCGTGTATCGGGCGCAGATCACTGTAAAGCCGTCCTGCAGGCTGGGCCGAATCACGCGCTCGGTATGCTGGGCGCGCGCGGCCAGGTAGAGGAAGACCTCGGTGCGATCAACGACTGAATGGTCCGCTCCGTCCAGGAGGATCTTTCTTATCTCCTCGCTGACCGGGTCGCCGCCGGGCTCTCGGGTCAGTTTGACCTTCAGGCCCCGGCTTTCGAGCGCGTCGGCCAGAAGCCGGGCCTGCGTTGATTTCCCTGAGCCATCCGGCCCCTCTAATGTGATGAAATGCGACGGCAAAGATTCTTCTCCCTATAGAACGCAGAAGCGCGGAAACCCGCTGAAACGCGGAGGAAGACCCTCTGAGGAAGCCAGGAGACCTGGAGGCGTCAGTTACCAGTTACCAGTAATCAGTGATCAGGGAGAGCCGTTACTGGTGACTGTTCACTGTTCACTCCCCTCGTGCGTCCTCCGTGCTTCTCTGCGTTTCAGCGTTCCAGAAAATCCGCAATCCGAAATAGTTACGGTCTCGAGATGCGCACCCTGCGATACGGCTCCGTGCCCATGCTCCCCGACGTGAGCTCGTACTGCGCCGCGAGCTGATGCTGCAGCCGTCGGACGTAGCTGTTCTGCGGCATCAACTCCACCGCCTCCTCGCCGGCGAGAACCCGCTCGATTGCCTCCTCCGCCGCCTGAAGAGCCATCTCTTCGTCCTGAAACTCGGAGAGCTTGAAGATCGCTCTTATCACGCTCGCGATCTGCGTGTACGTGTTGCTCTTGATGACGTAGACGGGAACGTCGCCGCCGGTCGCCTCGCGCAGTCTCGCGGGCTCCTTCCGCGCGTGCGCTTTCAGCGTGAGAATGACGTCTGCGTCCTTCCAATCCTTGGTTATGTAGGCGGGAACCCTCAGCTCCCGGATCGCTCTTTCCAGCCTGTTCCGGCTCACTCCGTAGGGGAACACTCGCACGGTCCGGGGAAGCGGTCGCTCCGCCGACGGCATCGGCCTCGCAAGGCCGAGTTCCTCTGAGGGCCGAGCATCCACATCCGCTTCCTGGATGACTTCCACTTCGCCCTCGGGGTTGCGCACCCGGATCTCGGGCCGCGGCGGCGTCCCCCGGAGCAGTCGGTCCACGACTTTCGCGACGTCGTGGTGGATCGCGAGCTTGTCAACCTCCATGATCTCGATGACGATCTGGAAGGTCGGCGGCGCCTTGCGCTCCAGCACCGTCTTCTGAGTCCCACGGCGCTTGGCTTCCTCGTCGCTCAGGGTGACGGCCTGGATGCCGCCGATCAGGTCGGAGAGAGTCGGGTTCATGAGGAGGTTCTCCAGCGAGTTCCCATGGGCGGTGGCCACCAGTTGGACGCCGCGCTCGGCGATGGTTCGGGCTGCGAAAGCCTCCGCCTCTGTGCCGATCTCGTCAATGACGATGACCTCCGGCATGTGGTTCTCCACCGCCTCGATCATCACTGCGTGCTGGAGTTCCGGCGCGGCGACCTGCATGCGGCGGGCCATGCCGATTGCGGGGTGAGGTATGTCGCCGTCGCCCGCGATCTCGTTCGACGTGTCCACGATGACGACGCGCTTCTTGAACTCCTCGCTGAGGACGCGCGCGACCTCGCGCAGCTTGGTCGTCTTGCCGACACCGGGCCGCCCGAGAAGGACGATGCTCTTTCCTGTCTCGACGACGTCCCGGATGATATCAATCGTGCCGTAGACGGCCCTTCCGATCCGGCAGGTCAGGCCGATTATCTTCGCGTGGCGGTTTCGGATGGCGGATATGCGATGGAGGGTGCGCTCGATGCCCGCGCGGTTGTCTTTGCCGAACTCGCCGACACGAGACACGACATAGTCCAAGTCCTCAGGGGTCACTTCTATGTCGGAGAGCTGCAATGCCCTTGCCGGAAACCGCGCCTCCGCCTGCCTGCCGAGGTCAAGCACTATCTCGAGCAGCTCGTCGATGTCGGGCTGCTCTTCAAGACGCTCGCGCACAGACGGCGGCAGGACCTCCAGTAACTGGTCCAGATTGTCGGTGATCTTTTCCTGCCGCATGAAAGCTGTCTCTTTGCCGCAAGCCCTGGTCACCAGCCCGCTTGGTCCGATATGGTCGTTCAGGCTGGCGTCTGCGTTCTTTACATTCTGGAGCCGGTGAAGAATCTCAAATGCGCGTGGAGCAGATTCTTCACTCTGCCCAGGATGACGGGGTTGCTCAGGCCGGGCCGGTCACCTTCATTGTACCACAAACGCTACGGCTATTTTCCTCGGCACGGGCGAAATTCCTTCAGCGGCGGGCTGGCCGTGCGGGGCAAAAGAAGAAGGACCCCTCGACGGGGCCCTTCTCCACTTAGTCACAGGCGGGCAATTGAGGTCTGCTATTCCGCCTGCGGCGGCTTAGGCGCGAGACGGCACCAGACCCTGCCGACCAGCGGTCCGCCGTCGTCCCACATCACGCGGCTGTAATGCATGGCGGTGACATGCCCGTCCACCCACAGCACGCAGTTGTACTCGGAATGCCAGCCCGGCGCGTATACTTGGAAGCCGCCGGTCATATTGGGCATGGGTGCGTACCAGCTTCCACCCTTGTAGGCGTTCGCGGAGCTCTCCGGCGCATCCGGATTCTGATCGGTGCATTCCGTGATGCGCAGGGTCAGCGAAGGGTACTTTATCTCCTCCAGCGTGGTGCCGGCCCTGAGATGTGCATTGTAGCCATAGGTCTTTCCGCCCTGCCATCCTACTGTCGCCTTCTCGATCGGCGCGCTGGGACAGATGAAGAGTTCGCCCTGTTCTGTTATGACGGAGCCACCCACACCTTTCAGTTGCTTGACATATGGATCCACCAGGTCCTGCCACATGTAACTCCAGCGTTCCCCGCCGGAACGGCCGGCCAGCGCATAGACGCCGAACGGCAGCACCATCCCGTCATAGTCGTCCTGGTACATCTCGCACGCAGCGCCCATCTGCTTGAGATTATTCAGGCATGTTGACTGCTGCGCCTTGTCACGGGCTTTGGCAAACACGGGAAAGAGTATGGCCGCCAGGATGATGATGATGGCTATCACGACCAGCAGCTCGACTAGTGTAAAACCTTCTTGTCTGCGTTTCGTAAGTCTTCCCTCCCATGTCGTCCGGATAGTCAGAGCGCGTGGAAAGCGGCCTGCCCTGCAGGCCGGAGGGTTCTTCCTGCTCTAGTTACTCATAGGTAGGCAATTGAGGTCTGCTATTCCGCCTGCGGTGGCTTGGGCGCGAGACGGGACCAGACCGTGCCTCTTGCGCCGTATGCGTCAACGAAACCGTCGTCCCACATCACGCGGCTGTAATGCATGGTGGTGACGTGTCCGTCCGCCCAGAGCACGGAGCTGTACTCGGAATGCCAGCCCGGCGCATACACCTGGAAGAAGCCAAGATCGGTCATATTGGGCATGGGTGCGTACCAGCTTCCACCCTTGTAGGTGTTCCCGGGGCCCTCCGGCGCATCCGGATTCTGATCGCTGCATTCCGTGATGCGCAGGGTGAGCGAAGGGTACTTCACCATCTCGCTTGTGGTATTGTTCCGGAGATACGAATTGTACCCGTAGAACTTCGCGCCCTGCCAACCCACAGTGGCTTTCTCAATCGGCGCGCTGGGGCAGATGTAGAGGTCCCCCATTTCGGCTATGTCGTAGCCCCATCTTCGTGCCGTGCCCTTCAACTTCAACTGCTTGATATATGGCTCCATCAGGTCACCGGCCATGTAGCCCCAAACCTCTCCTCCTCCGATCATGCCGCCTCTTGCGTAGACTCCGAAGGGCAGCACCATGCCGTCATAATCGTCCTCATACATCGCGCAGGCGGTGCCCATCTGCTTGAGGTTGTTCAGGCACTTCGACTGCTGCGCCTTGTCACGGGCTTTGGCAAACACGGGAAAGAGTATGGCCGCCAGGATGATGATGATGGCTATCACGACCAGCAGTTCGACTAGTGTAAAACCTTCTTGTCTGCGTTTCATAAGTCTTCCCTCCAATGCCGTCCGGATAGTCAGAGCGCGTGGAAAGCGGCCTGCCCTGCAGGCCGGAGGGTGCTTCCTGCTTCCGTAAGGCTTCGCTGCTGTAGATCACGGAGCGATGTGGGCAGCTCTTCCTGCGGAGGTGGAGCACTGTATCGAGCCTGGACGAAGCAGTCTCCTCGCTCTGCTTGGACTGGCCTGACTATTCAGATCGGGCTGCTTGGCTTCATTGTACCACAAACACGACGGCTGTGTTCCTCGGCACGGGCGAAATTCCTTGGGCGGCAGGCAAGCCCCGCCGAGGGCGGGGCAAGCGCGGCAGGGAACCAGGGGTTCGGCAAAAGAAGAAGGACCCCTCGATGGGGTCCTTCTCTACATAGTCCTACGCGGGCAATTGAGGTCTGCTATTCCGCCTGCGGTGGCTTGGGCGCGAGACGGCACCAGACCCTGCCTAGTGCTCCATATTCGTCAGCAACCCCGTCGTCCCACATCACGCGGCTGTAATGCATGGTGGTGACATGCCCGTCCACCCACAGCACGCAGTTGTACTCGGAATGCCAGCCCGGCGCGTACACTTGGAAGCCGCCGAATAGCATCCTAGGCATGGGTGCGTACCAGCTTCCACCCTTGTAGGTGTTCGCGGAGCTCTCCGGCGCATCCGGATTCTGATCGGTGCATTCCGTGATGCGCAGGGTCAGCGAAGGGGACTTCACCTTCTCGCTTGTGGTATTGTTCCGGAGATACGAATTGTACCCGTAGGTCTTCGCCGCCTGCCATGCTACAGTCCCTTTCTCGATCGGTGCGCTGGGGCAGATGTAGAGCTCTCCCATTTTCGTTATGTCGTAGCCGTAGGTTCCGCTCTTCACCTGCTTGATATATGGCTCCATCAGGTCACCGGCCATGTAGCCCCAAACCTCTCCGCCCCCGGCCCCGCTGGGTCCTGCGTAGACTCCGAACGGCAGCACCATGCCGTCATAATCGTCCTCGTACATCGCGCAGGCGGAGCCCATCTGCTTGAGGTTGTTCAGGCACTTCGACTGCTGCGCCTTGTCACGGGCTTTGGCAAACACGGGAAAGAGTATGGCCGCCAGGATGATGATGATGGCTATCACGACCAGCAGCTCGACTAGTGTAAAACCTTCTTGTCTGCGTTTCATTTCTGTTCCCTCCGATCTGTTCCGAATGTCGGAACATCTGGGGAGCAGCGGGCTGATGGAACGATGCCGCCGCTCCCCGTATTGCTGTGCTATTCGAGATCCCAGAGCGAGTTATCCGTGGCTCTCCCCAACTGAGCCGGATTAGCGGTGGAACCTCTGCCGTACTCCTGATTCCGCCGTACGAGCAGACCCGTGTCCAGGTTCGATACGTGAAAATCGGCCCACAGTATGTTCGTCATGTCCTGGTGCCGGGGCCGGACGTAAATGTTCCCGCAGTCCCAGGCTGAACCGGTGGCGGTGAAGGGCGGGAAAGCCCATACCGACCAGTTGTCAAGCAGGCATATGGTCCCGGCTACGTCCTTGATGCTGCTCTGCTTGGGCGCTCCTCTTGAGAAGTCACCGTTGCCCGAGCCGGACCGGTACGGGTTGTTCTCGCTGGAGTTCGCCGGAGCCCCTTCCAGTTTCTGCGCAAAGTACGGCAGGCCCAGGTACAGGAAGTTGTATCCGTAGCCGGCGAGATCCGGAGGGGCCCCGCCGGATACTTCCCACTTCACATCCTGTTCCTTGCACTTCAGGACGCCCAGCACCTTGCCGTTGTACCATGCTCTCTGCTTGAGGTAGGGCTCGAACTTGAAAATCCACGTGTTGGAGCCGCACGTGAACGTGTTCGCCTTGGTGGTCGGGTAGAAAAGCGTAGAGTTGATCTGCCCGCCGACCGTTAGCCTGGCTCCTGCCGGGATGGAAGTACACGGGAACCTTCCGTCCCAGTCGGCCATGTACATTGCGAAAACGCCGCCCAACTGCTTCAGATGGGACAAGCAGTCGTTAGCTCGTGCCTTGGCCCTGGCCATCAAGAACACGGGGAATAGAATCGCCGCCAGCACTGCGATGATTGTGATGACTACCAGTAATTCAATTAGTGTGAAACCTTTTCTTCGTTTCACCATGGTTACCCCCTCCTTCAAGGTAGGTACGGGTGTGACGAAATCTCGAAGCAAATGCCACACCGGTCGCTTTCATTTTGGCAGGACTGCGACTGCCGATGCTCCGCCTCTCACTTCTATAACGTTCTGGCTGCGTGAAAGGATTCGCAGGATGATGAATTTTCTCACGGAATGAAGAGTTTTTAGGTGACGGCGAACACCCCCCGCGTGGCTGGACGTGGCACATAGCACTAGCCTACGGTAATTTAGCACGCAGACAATAGTTTGTCAAGCACATTTTCGGTTTGCCGGGGCCTGTGTACAGGCCGATCAAGGCGTCACCTTGTCTAACCCGTAGGTTATGAGCGCAGCGCCCACCACAGCCGCCGTCTCGGTACGCAGGGTCCTGGGCCCGAGCGAAACAGGGACAATCCCCTCCGTTCTTGCTGCAGCGATCTCGTCCGGAGTGAAGCCGCCCTCAGGCCCGACGAAGTACGCGACCCGGTCTGCGCCGACGAGTCTGGGCAGCTCCGAAGAGAGAGTCAGCGCTCTCTCCCCTTCCCAAGCTATGATTCCCGCGCAGTTTCTTACCCGCGCCAGCGCGCGTCGAAACGGAATCACTCCGTCCACGGTCGGCAGGCGGGCCCTGCCGGACTGTTCTGCTGCTTCCCGGACTATGGCACGCCAGCGCTCGAGCTTCGCCGGCATCTTCTCCTGCGGGATTCTCGGCACTGAGCGCGCCGTTTCGACGATTATGAATTCGGCGGCGCCGATCTCGGTGCACTTCTGGAGGATGAAGTCCAGCTTCTCGCCCTTCGCAATGCCCTGGATGAGCGTCAGCCGCAGGCCCGGTTCGGTGGCCGGGGTTCTTATCTCTAGGACTCGGCCGAGCGCGTGTGACTCATCGAGCGCCTCGATCTCGGCAACGAGCTCGCGGCCGGAACCGTCAAATGCGACAACGGCATCGCCCGGACGCAGGCGAAGTACGTTTCGGATTTGCCTTCGTTGATCTTCGGTGAAACTTACCTGGTTGCCGGAGATCCGGTCCGCGGGCACGAAGAACCGGTGAGTCATGAAGAGCCGTCCCCGTCTTTGTTTGACTGCGTCTCGGGTTTCCTTGTTCCAGCAGGATAATTGGGGTGAGGATTGTGTGGAATGCGCGGCCGTCGTGTGCTTCGTCTGCGATATGAGCGCAGAGGTCAGGCTTCGGGTGGTGGCTGGATCAGAGTGGAGATATGCCGGTTCACGGCGTTGAGCAGTGCAGCAGCGGCGGCTCTGTAGGCATCCTGCTTTACCACGGAGCTGCCGGACGCCCGCACCTGGGACTGCGGGGTGATGAACAGCGCAGTTACGAGCACGACGTCTCCGCCTGTGCCGGTGGGCACGACCTGGACGCTCTCCGCAATGACTCCGTAACCCGGCGTCGGCAGGAACTGGGAGGCGGCTTCGGCAGTGGCGTCCGCGACGAGTCTCAAGGCATTGTTGCCCAGTGCAAATCCGGAGCGCGAGCTTTTGTGCGCATTATCCCCGTCTGCGAGTTCTACCTCCGCGGTGACGGTCGAGCCGGCGCCCCACGAGAGATTCAGGCCCTGGATTCTGAGCCTTCGGGTCGGCCCGGCCACGAACTCCTCCCTGCGCGCGGCGGGCTGAACCGGCGCGCGTTCCGGAGCCTGCTCTGCTGCCGGCGCGGCTGCTGCGGCTTCCGGAGATGGTTCTACGGGCGGTGCGGCGGGCTGAACCGGCGCGGGTTCCGGAGCCCGCTCTGCTGCCGGCGCGGCTGCTGCGGCTTCCGGAGGTGGCTCTAGGGGCGGTGCGGCGGGCGGAGGCAGTATGCCTACGCCGTCCGGTAGTGCCACCGCCACGCCCTGGCTCTTCGCCCGGGTGCACGACTTGCTCGCCAGGTTGATCAGGTTGTCGAGAGTGGCCTCGTAATGGACGTCTTCTCTTTCCTTCGTTCGCTTCCCGCCGTGCACTCCGATAGAGCCGGTCACCGGTTCCGGCAGCTCCTGGTTCTCCGTCGTGCGGACCTTCTCATTCAGGAGGTCGGCCAACGCCCTTGCATCTTCGCTGTTTCGCGTGGTCACGACGACGAACTCGTCGCCCGCGTACCTGCAGAGCATGTCCCGCTCTTCTTCAACGTGCGTCTGGAGAATCCGCGCCACGTGTTTCAGGACTCTGTCGCCCGTGATGTGGCCGTACTTCTTGTTGAACTGCCCGAACTCGTCGAGGTCCATGAAGATGACGGTGATTTCCAGGCCGCGTTTCAGAGCCTCGATTCCCCAGTCGCGCATCGCATCGGCTCGGGGCAGTCCGGTTATCGGGTCGAACGATTTCCCCAGCTCCGGAAGGAGATCGGCTCTGGTGACGACGCCGATGAGCTGCCCATTATGCATGACGAGCAGCCGGCCGGAGCCGATCCTCGTCATCAGATTCGCCGCGTCTGCGACCGACATTTCGGGAGGAACAGTTACGAACTCCCTGTCCATGATGTGCTGCACCAGAGTGTCGTTGTCCTTGCCCAGAACATCGTGGTAATCCAGCACACCGACGACCTGGTCTTCCTCCAGAACCGGAAGGCCCCCGATGTTGTGGCCTTTCATGAGGATTATCGCCGTCTTTATCTTGTTTGTCGGGCTGAGGCGGATGACGTCGGAGGTCATCACGTCGCGGATAGTCTTCATCAGATCAAAAAACCTCTCCGGTGGCAGTCCCAAAGATAGCCATTAACAGTATATCATGCTCCGCGAAAGTGTATATCGGCAGAAATACCAGTATTTGGCGGGGCAAAGGTTGTCCGCGATTCCGCCGGTCTGATGCCGTTTCTTCGCACCTGGGTATCTACCATACGAAAAGGGGCTCGGGAGGTGGCGGTATGACAGTCGGCACGCACGAGGGGATACGGGAGTTCATCGCAGGCCGCGAGCGGTTTCTGGCGTACCTGAAGGAATGGGAACGCTTTCTGCCTTCCGCAGGGCTCCACAGCGTGATCCAGGAAGCGGGAGGACCTGCGAACGTGGCCGTCGTCTGTACGGACGTGCAGGTGGGCTTCTGCAGTACGGGGCCTTTGGCGAGCCCGCGCGTAGCCGGCATAGTGCCCCCGATAGTGGAGCTATTCAAGCTGGCGCACTCGCTCGGCGTGCGGAACTTCGCGCTTCCGCGGGATGCTCATCCGCCCGATTCGCCGGAGTTCGAGGCGTACGGGCCGCATTGCATCGAGGGCACTGACGAGGCTGAGATCGTTCCCGAGCTGATGCAGCTTCCGTTCTCGGATCTCTTTCAGGTCTTCCCCAAGCAGAATCTGAGTCCGGGCATAGACACGCAGTTCCCGGCGTGGCTCGATGCCCACCGGAATGTCAGGCGGTTCATAGCGGTGGGCGACTGCACGGACCTGTGCGTGTACCAGACGGTCACGTATCTGAGGCTCCGGGCGAACCAGTTCCGGCTGGAATACGAGGTGATAGTCCCTGAGGAGTGCGTGGATACGTTCGACATTTCGCTGGAGAAGGCGGAGGAGCTGGGGATACTGCCTCATGACGCGGAGCTTCTTCATCCGCTTTTTCTGCACCACATGGCGCTCAACCGCATACGGGTGGTAAGGTCGCTGGCGGGACAGCTCGAGGAGCCCGTCACCAGCGCGGGATTTGGCGGAGCACGGAAAGGGCGACGACGAGGGCCGCGACGAATATGAGCAGGCCGGCGAGCAGGCGCAGCCATGTCTTCCGGCGGCGCAGGCGCTCTTCCAGTGTAGGCTGCCCGAACAGCGCGTTCAACACATCGCGCTCTTCCACGTCATTGACGCCGTAGATATCTTCCTCGTCCGGCAGGCGCTCTTTCCCGTCTCTCATCTCGAAGCTCACGGTCCATCTCCTGTGAAGCGGGCTTCTACCACGGCATACGAAGTTGCGGGAGGCCGCGGAGGGCCTCCCCTACATGGCACACGGGTTTGCGCGGGCAGGTGCTACGGCAGCTCGGCCCGGGTCCAAAGTCGGTTCAATTCCTCGGCGACGGGGCGAAACGTCTTTCGATGGATGTCGCATATTCCGTGGGTCGCAAGCCTCTGAATGTGCTCCTCTGTGGGGTAGCCCTTGTGCCTTGCGAATCCGTACTGCGGAAACATCTCATCGTACTTGCACATGATCCGGTCCCTGGTAACCTTTGCAACGATGGATGCGGCGGCGATGGACGCGCTCCTGCAGTCGCCGTTCACGAGCGCGATCTGAGGAGATTCGAAGGCGCGGATCGGGTACCCGTCCACGAGTACCACGTCGGCCTCAACTTCCAGCTTGCCGATGGCAATGCGCATCGCGCGGTAGGTGGCCCGGAGGATGTTTGTCCTGTCTATCTCCTCCGCGTCAACGATGCCGATGCCGATGCTGAGAGCGAGTTTGCATATCCTGTGGAAGGCCGCATCGCGTCTCTGTGGGGAAAGCTGCTTCGAATCGTAGATGCCACGGACATCGCATCCGAAAGGAAGGACTACCGCGGCGGCGACCACCGGACCGGCGAGCGGACCTCGGCCTGCCTCATCCACGCCGGCCACTAAGCGGCGGCCCTGGAGCAGAGCCGTGCGCTCGTGGTGCCACAGGTCGCCGTTGTCGCGATCCTCCCGCGCCATTCCAGGCCGTCCTCACTTCTGCAAGGCAAATGCCACACAGCGCCGTGCCCGGTGATCGTCAGCGTACGATTCCGACGCGGTTCAACGGCCAGAACCTGAACATCGCCTTGCCGATGACCCTATCCCGGTCCAGAGGCCCCCACGCATGGCTGTCATTGCTGTCATTGCGATTGTCGCCCATGACAAACAGCCTGCCCTGGGGAACCCTGACAGGGTCCATCTCATAGTATATTCCGCCCGGATCCATCAGGTACGGCTCGTTCAGGCGTCTGAACTCCCTTGAGCCGTTGCCTTTCCGATAGACCGCGCCGTCCTCGACCTTGATGACGTCTCCGGACTTGCCGATGAGTCTTTTGATGAAGTCTCGTTCCTGGCCGTCCCCGGATGCCTCAGGCGGCGACTTGAAAACGATGACGTCTCCGTACGCCGGCTCGCTGAATCTGTAGGTGAACTTGTTGACGAGTATCTGGTCGTTCACGTCGAGAGTCGGCAGCATCGAGCCCGACGGTATGTAGAAGGCCTGCACGACGAAGGGCCGGATGATCAGGAACACCAGCACGATGGCTATCAGCGCCGACTCGACTATCTCGGCGGCCGATTTGGCTGCGGAAGTCTTGTATCTCCCCAGAACCAGGCGCGCGATGAAGAGCACGACGACGGCGACAATGACGTACTCGATCCTGATGTTAGCTAGCCAATCCCTCATTTCTGTGTTCTGGCTTCCTTGATTCGAGTTGCCTTTCCCACTTTCTCTCTCAGGTAGAAGAGCTTGGCACGGCGCACCTTGCCTTTTCTGACCACGTCTATCTTCGCAACCCTGGGGGAGTGTACCAGGAACGTGCGCTCCACACCGATGCCGTGAGAGATCTTGCGGACCGTGAAGGTCTCGCGGACGCCGTCATGCCGCTTGGCTATGACCATGCCCTCGAAGACCTGGATTCGCTCCTTGCCGGCCTCGATGACTCGAACATGCACGCGCACGCTGTCGCCGACTCCGAACTCCGGCTTCTCTGCCTTGAGCTGCTCTTTCTCAATCTCCTGGATAACTGTAGACATTATTCCGACTCCTTCAACTGTTCTAGTATCTTTCGATCCTCGTCTGTCAGCCGAGCCTTCTCGAGCAGATCGGGCCGCCGGTCGAGAGTGCGTTTCAGCGACTGAATTCTCCTCCACCTGGCGATCTCCGCATGATGGCCGGAGAGCAGGACCTCCGGAGCCGTCCAGCCGCGGAAATCGGCCGGCCTCGTGTACTGAGGGTACTCCAGCAGGCCTTCGGAAAACGATTCCTCGAGCGCGGACTGCTCCGCCCCCAGCACTCCCGCGATCAACCTCACGACCGCGTCGAGCACCACCAGCGCAGGAAGCTCTCCACCTGTTAATACGTAGTCTCCGATGGAAAGTTCGTCCGTCACCAGATGTTCTCTCACCCGCTCATCCACGCCTTCGTAGTGGCCGCAGATGAAAACGATGTGAGGGCAAGCGGAGAGCTCGGCGGCTTTCTCCTGGGTGAACAACTCGCCCTGCGGCGACATGAGTATCACCCTGCTCTGCTCGGTCCAGTATTCGGCTTTAATGTGTTCGACCGCCCGAAAGATCGGCTCCGGCTTCATCACCATCCCGGCGCCTCCGCCGAAGGGCGGCTCGTCGGTCGTTCTGTGTTTATCCTCCGTAAAATCCCTTATGTTGTGGACCACAGGGGAGAAGATGCCTTTCTCCCGGGCGCGCTTCAGAATGCTGTAGTCCACTCCGCAGAGGATTACTTCGGGGAAGATGGTAAGGATATCGGCTCTCATCCCGCTATTCCCGCACCATGCCCTCAATCGGCCGGACGACCATCTTCTTCTCGCGGAGGTCTATGCTCACGACGAACTCCTTCACGGCCGGTATCATCGCCCGTTCCGTGACGTACACATCATTGGCCGGCGACCGGACGATCTCCCTCACCTTGCCCAGGCTCTCTCCCTCGGTTGTCACGACGTCGAGGCCGATTATGTCATGGACGTAATACTCATCTTCCTCAAGCGGCGCGACCTCCGACTCGCGTATGCGGACCTCGGAGCCTCTGAGCGTCTCCGCCGCGGAAATGTCGTCAATGCCGGCGAACTTGATGAGCACGGCGCGCTTGTGATGCCGGACCGCCTCGATCTCGAAAACGCGCCCGCCGGCCTTTCCCCTGCCGACGCAGACTTCTTCAAGCTCGTCGAAGCGCTCGGGAGAATCAGTCTCCAGCCTAACCTTTACCTCTCCTCTGCGGCCGAAGGGAGAGACTATCTCGCCGATCACCACATCCCAATCGTCTTCGCCCATCAGCCGTGACGTATCTCCACTACGAGGCCGTCCTTCAACACCAGCTCGGCCGCCTGCAGCTTCTCGGACAGGTTATCTCCGACTTTGATCTCTGCCAACCCATCGAGAGTTCCCTGCGGATATTCGGTTCCGAGCTCCAACTGCTCAGCGTCCGCGAGCTCTTCTGCAAGCCTCGCCCTGATCTCCTCCTGCCTTCGTTTTTGCCGGTCCAGCTTTCGGCGAAACGCCTCTGCCTGCGCCGGATCTTTGCCTTCGAGTTCGGAAAGATACTTCCGCCCGTCGTATTCCAACTGCTGCTGCGACTGTTCTACCTTTTTCAGCGCCTGCCGCAGCCGCGCCAGCAGCTCCTGCTTGAACTCATCCGTGACGATCACCTTGACGGCGACTTTGCGTTTGATCAGCATCGTTTATAGACTGCAGGCCGCAAACTGCAGCCTCAGACGTCAGCCCTTCGCTAACAGGGGCGGCTAATGTCGCGGAGGTTCAGCTTCCGGCTTCCGACCTCCAGCTTCGAGTTACGGGACAATCTCCAGGTAAACCCGCTTCTTGTTCCGCATGGCCGCGGCCTTCGCCACGGTGCGGAGGGCATTGGCGATCTTCCCCTGCTTGCCGATCACCTTGCCCAGGTCGGTAGAAGCCACCCTGATCTCATAGGTGGTTGACTCTTCCCCTTCTACCTCTTTGATGTTCACCTGATCCGGCTCGTCAACCAGTGCCCTAACCAGGTACTCGATCAGATCCTTCAACCCGAACACTCCTTTCGGATGCAGGGTGAAGAGGACTCAAGACGCGGGGCCTGGCGCATGCCGTAAAGGGAATGCCATTTCGGCGGTCCGGGATCGAACTGTGCTGAGCTGTGAGGCCCAGCCCGTATCTTGGATCTGCTATCCCTGCTCTTCAGATGGCTGCTCTTCCGCGGCAGCCTTGGGTTCAGCAGCGGCTTGTGTATCCTCCGCCACAGCCTCCGGCTTCTTGGCGGCAGCTCTGGTCCGTCTCTTCGGGGCCGGCGCCGCCTCGTCGCCGGCAGTTGCGCCCTCGGTGGGTGGACTGGGCTGCTTCGACGGAGTTCGAGGGCGCTTCGGCGCCTCGGCCGGTTCGGGCTCCGGCTCCTCCACAGCAGCTTTCGTCCGTCTCCTCCGAGTGGGAGCTTGCACGGGCTCCGGCTCTTCCACGGCCGGAACCGCTTCGGCCGGAACCGCTTCCGCCTCGGCAGATGGCTTCTCGACTTTTCCCCCCTTTGCGGCAAGAAACTTCTGGAAGATGCTTTTCTTCTTGAGCAGGGCCTCTGCGGTGTCGCTCGGCTGTGCGCCGCGGTTCAACCACAGCAGGGCCTTCTCCTCGTCTATCTTAATCGTGGGCGGGTCGGTGCGCGGGTCGTAATAGCCGAGCGCCTCAATGAACCGGCCGTCGCGCGCCGTGCGGCTGTCCGCCACCACTATCCGATAGAATGGCTTTCCCCGCGTGCCCATTCGCCTGAGCCTGATCTTTACTGACAAAACCTGTCCTCCTTCGGTAACAGTTCTTTCTCTTTCTACTGCGAACCCATCAATTCCTGCTGGAACGAATCGTTCGCGAAATCAACTGAAGAACGGCATGGAAGGCGGACGGCGGCGTCCTCCCTGCTCCATGTCCGCCAATTCACGCATCATCTTCCGCATCTGATCGAACTGCTTGACCAGCCGATTGACTTCCTGCACGGTCGTACCGCTGCCCTGCGCTATTCTGCGGCGGCGGCTGCCGTTCAGCACCTCCGGGTGATGCCGCTCCTCCCGGGTCATTGATCGGATGATGGCTTCCACCTTGGCGATCTGACTCTCGTCAACCTCGACGCCCTGCATCCTCTTCCCGTTGAAGCCCGGTATCATCCCGAGAAGCTGGTCAAGCGGGCCCATCTTCCGCATTTCCTGGAGCTGATCCAGGTAATCCTCGAAGTCGAACTTGTTCTCCCTGAGCTTGCGCTCCAGCTCCTGCGCCTTTTGCTCGTCGAGGGCCTCTTCGGCTTTCTCGATGAGGCTGAGCACGTCGCCCATGCCGAGTATTCTGGAAGCCATGCGCTCCGGGTGGAACGGCTCCAGCGCGTCGAGCTTTTCTCCGACGCCGGCGAGCTTGATCGGCTTGCCGGTGACCGCCTTCATGGACAGAGCCGCGCCGCCGCGCGCATCGCTGTCCAGCTTCGTCACAACGAAGCCGTCAACGTCCAGGGCCGCGTTGAACTGCTCGGCGACGTTGACCGCATCCTGGCCGGTCATCGCGTCCACGACCAGCAGCACCTCCTGGGGAGACAGTGCCGACTTTACGCGGACGAGCTCGTCCATCATCTGTTCGTCAATGTGCAGGCGCCCGGCGGTGTCCAGGATCACCACATCCAGGCCGTTCGACGCCGCGGAGCTCACCGCGGCCTTCCCTATCCTCACCGGATCCTGCCTGTCGCCGAGCGTGAAGACGGGGATGCCGAGCTGCTCGCCGAGCACCTGGAGCTGCTTGATGGCCGCCGGGCGGTACACGTCCGCCGCTACCAGGAGCGGCCTGCGCCCCTGCTTCCGCATCACGTTCGCCAGTTTCGCGGCAGTCGTCGTCTTGCCCGAGCCGTGAAGCCCCGCCAGCATGATGACCGTGGGCGGCTTGGGAGCGAGCTTCAACTCCGGCTCGCCGCCGCCGAGAAGGTCGGTCAACTCTTCCCTCACGATTTTCACGACCTGCTGAACGGGAGTGAGGCTCTGGAGCACCTCCCGGCCGACCGCGCGCTCTCTCACGCGGGCAATGAAGTCCTTGACAACCCGGAAGTTGACGTCCGCTTCCAGAAGGACCAGGCGCACCTCGCGCAGGGCGTCGTTTACGTCCTGCTCGGAAAGCGTGCCCTTCCCGCGCAGCCGCTTGAACACGCTCTGCAGTTTTTCGGACAAACTTTCAAACATATCCCGTCAACAATTTGCACGTACGGTAAAGTAAAGTATACAGAACGCGCAACGCCTTTGTCAAACTACGCGCGGCGAGGCAGGGTGGGCGTAGAGATTGTCGGTGGCAGCGCCTCACCATCAAATGGTGAGTCTACCGGGATCGGAAAGCAAGCTAAAGCGAGCTCGGACGGGACCGGCTGCGGGTGCACCATGCACGACCTGAGCTTGCTTCAGCCTGCTTTTCCATAACAGTAGACCGGGACTTCGAGTCCCGGGCCCGAGTGTCGATTTCCTACTGACAAATCCCACACGCACCCCGCGCGACGCCGCATCCTATCCTCTCAGCAGCGCCTCGACGAAGTCGCGCGAGTCGAAGTCCTCCAAATCCTCCGGCTTCTCGCCGGTTCCGACCAGCTTGATAGGTATGCCCAGTTCGTCCTTGAGCGTAACCACGATCCCGCCTTTGGCGGTTCCGTCGAGCTTCGCCAGGACGATGCCGGTGATCGGGACCGCGGCCATGAACTCCCTGGCCTGGCTGACGGCGTTCTGCCCGGTGGTGGCGTCCAGCACGAGCAGCACCTCATCGGCCGGTCTCCCGAGCTCGCGCTCGATCACGCGGCCGATCTTTTTCAGCTCCTCCATGAGGTTCCTTCTCGTATGGAGGCGGCCGGCGGTGTCGGCGATAACCACGTCGGCCTTTCTCGACTTCGCGGCCTGGAGCGCGTCGAATACGACTGCGGCGGGATCGGCGCTCTCTCGCTGCTTGACGAGCTCGACCCCGACGCGGTCCGCCCATATCTCGAGCTGGTCAATGGCCGCGGCCCGGAACGTATCGGCCGCCGCCAGGATCACGCGCCTGCCCTGGGACTTGAACCTGTGCGCGAGCTTGGCGATGGACGTGGTCTTGCCGGTTCCGTTCACGCC
>Ga0315285_10001947_pt1 | contig 21700 bp, 26 predicted proteins | sample YL17G09_36_MG_FD_203698 | JGI IMG/M metagenome (GOLD analysis project Ga0315285, IMG submission 203698) | Sediment microbial communities from Yellowstone Lake, YNP, Wyoming, USA - YL17G09_36 | ecosystem: Environmental > Aquatic > Freshwater > Lake > Sediment | place: USA: Wyoming | collected...
GAAATGAACCATATTTTTTTCTTGGAAAATTGTCCCACAAGTTGTGAGCAACCACCACAATTTAAATTACATGCGTTGGTAATAACAATCATTCTAGCTTTTTCTAAGAGATGATTAGATAATGATTGATCGCCAGTAGCTTTAAGCATGTATACCTTTAATTGCAACTTGTTCGCTTGTGCCTCTCCATAAATTTTGACCCGGTCCTATCATGCCTATTTTTTGAGCAGCTACATTTAAAGGGCTTGGATTAGATTTATTAGTTTGAGGAGTATTTTCAGTATTATCTTTATTTGTAATATTAAATTTACTGTGATTTTTAGTCATGAGTTGTTGAACAGGTCTTACGACTGGAATTGTGCTTTGAATATCGGCCAATGTGATATATCTTGATTTATTTGTTTTGAAATCAAATATTGTAAAGTCCATCTGCTCTGGATTGTCTTCTTCTATTCCTTCTGAATCGAATATTTCATCTAAACCATTAAGCAAATATTTTCTTTTCTGATCATCCCAACCGTATAATTCAATATTGTTGCTGCGAACTGCGATCCATTGTTCATAAACCATTACGTAATTGACTGCATCGCCGCCGCCCATCAAGATATGTAGACATTCTCGATTTACGCCAAGTTTTTCCATGAAAAACTTTTCGTTGGGATTCTTCTCGAAGCATTCATTCAATACTTCGGCAATGGCCTCTTGATCTGGTTCGCCGTGATTTTCGATGTGAGAGGCATCAATGCCAAATTCTTCGGCTAAATCGCCTACATTATGGGAATAATTATAAAATATATGATTTATAGCCGCCCCTTCATGGGTGACATCACCAATATCGCCATCTACGAAATCGATCTGGCCATTAGCGATCCAATATTCGCCTCTGATTTCGTTGCGATCTTCTAGATATTCCCTGAAAGTTTTCATGCGAGTATATATGAAAAATGTTATAAATAACACTAATGTAACTGCTATATAGAGTAAATATATGTCACAAGGTAAATAAATGACAATTGATAAAGAATGGCTAGAAGAACAATATTATAAACAAAATAAATCGATGACAGAAATAGCTCAATCTTTGAATGTAGCTTATTCTACTGTGAATCGTTGGATTAAATTGTATCAAATTAAACCCAGATCAAATGGCGAACATAAAAAGAAAAATTTAACTAATTTGCTTTTTGGAAGTTGGACTGCTATTGAAGAAGTGGGACCAGCTAAATCAGGTCATACCCAATGGTTATGCCGATGCAAATGCGGCAAAGAACTTATAATTGAGGCTAACGCTTTAAATAGTAGAACGATGTGTCGAATTTGCAATGGTTATAAAAACAGGATAAAAGGTAGATTGAGCAAAACTTTTTGGAATCAAATAAAGGATACATCTAAAAAAAGAAATTTAGAATTTTTAATAGATCGAAATGAAGCTTACAATTTACTACTCACACAAAATTGGAAGTGCAATCTCAGCGGGCTAGACATAAAATTAGCAGATACGACCGTGGAACACGGACATGGGAAAACAACTTGTTCTTTAGATAGAATAAATAGTGATATGGGCTATTTAATAAATAATATACAATGGGTTCACAAAGACATAAACATGCTCAAAAGCAATTTTAAAGAAAAAGAATTTATATATTTTTGTAAATTGGTTTCAACGCCATTTAAATTAAATCCAGTTTATTGTTCTGAAAACAAAATAAGCAATTGTCAATGGAATGGATATCAACGAGGAGCCAAAAGGAGAAAGATAAGTTTTGAAATTACTAAAAACTATGCTTGGAATATTTATTTAAACCAAGGTGGAAAATGTGCAATAACAGGTGTTGACATTAATTTTCCATATTCCACTTATACCATGCAAAAATTTAATGATGGAACAGCATCACTTGATAGAATCAACAACAGCAAGGGATATGTTGAAAATAACGTGCAATGGGTCACCAAACAAGCAAATAAAATCAAATGGAAGTTCGATCTAAATTATATGATAGAATTATGCAAATTAGTAACAAACCACCAGTCAATCTTAAATTGATGGCAGAATTATTTTTCGTCTAACATTTTTGGAGTTAAATTATATTGCCATTGCGATATCATTTTTTTAATAGAATCATAAGGTACGCCATGCGTATTTTTATCAGCTAATTCTTTGGCAAAAGCATCTAATTTATCACGATTCATATATTTGTCAGATAACAAATTACGATTAGCCGACCAATGTGGAGAGGTTGGTTCTTGAATTTTGATCTCGTAACCGGCTTTTTTAGCATAATCTGAATATGGCAAAATTCTATCTTTTACAATATTGGTGTTATCAACAATCAAAGGCGTGACCCCTTGATCTACAGCCAATTTAAATTTAGTCAGATTATCGCCATGTGCAGCTTTTAATTTGCTGCCATGCCAATTGTCTCGATACTCAACAAGCTCAAAAATGTTAGCCATTTGTTGAGCAGCCGACAAAGCTTCATAATAACGATTTTTGTCAGCCAATGCCTTGAACTGCAAAAAAGCATCTTCACCATCTGCTTTGACCGTTGACCACTTAGCGGCATACCAAAACTTCTTGATTTCTTCGCAAAATTCGTAAGCCACTTCTAAAGAAAGAGACTCAGGTGTAATATGCCCCAAACCTCGCAATTTATTGGCGATTGGATGAAACCAATTATCGGTAGCAAAAATATGGCCGTCTGGTTTGACGCCAGCTTGAGCTACAATTTCCTTGGCCTTAGTGCTTTTACCTCCACCCGGTAAAGATCTCATGATCCAGCAAACCTTTTGGTTCATCGTCTTATTTTCCAGCCAATTGTTAAATTCCATCGTGTTTTTCCTTGAATAACTGCTCGTATCGATCCGTAAATTTGATTATACCACGAATTTTCAACTCGTAAATCTCCTGGTCAGATAAAATTGCAGGATCTAAAAGCTGGTATTCTAATGCACGTTCTTCACAATAAGCCTTTGCCGCTTTTGCTTTTGCCAAAACGGTAGGCGAAGAAAATAATTTACATGGCTTTATTTCAACTAAAAATTTATTTTCTACTATAAAATCGGGTCGATATGTTCTTTCAACACCCTGCCAATTGATGTAATTTATTTTTATTTTTTCGGCTGGTTTCCAAGCTAAATTTTGTTTCTCTAAAACCCCAACAACATAAGATAGTTCTCTTATGCTTCTGAAAAACCATTTGTTGTACCATCCACTCCAACCGTTCCCAGAGCCTTGGGGCGTTGGCTTTCCATACATTGGATTGCCAGCACCACTATTATTTAGAGAGTGTTTTTGCTTTAATTGAGCCAATAAATTATTTGCTTTTTCTTCTCCAAATTTTTTCACCCAAACTTCATATACAGACTTCCCATACATTGGATTTCCAGTGCCAGAAGTAACTTTTGACATGGTCTTGCTAAATTCTAGAGTTTTTAGATAAGACATATCTTTAGATTTAAATTTTTCAATGGTTTCTAATTTATGCTTCTTCCCAAAAAAAGGATTGTCTTCGCCAATATTAGAGCCTTTGCTGCAAAATCGATCAAGGAAGTGTTTATGTTTCTCTTTGTATTCAGGCTTGGAATTCCTGACTACGCATGAGCATGAGCGACATAACCTATTTTGTTTTTGTGCCCAGTTACAATTTTTCTCATTATTATGGGTGATTGTTTTCCCGCAATTAGGACAATTTCTATGACATTCCATAAAATTATATAGTAGGCAGACTCTAAAAATCCTCTCACAATCAATTTTACATGAAAAAAAATATGACCCATATTAATGGGTCATATTTTTAAACTCAACTCAGCAATTTCAATTTCTAAATTTGCTCAACAAAAAATCATCATCGTCAACAAGATCATCGTTGCAACCATTTTCGATAAATGTGTACTTAGTAATTTTATCGCCAGTTGTATCAAAAGGCTTAAAATAACCATAGGTTAACACCAATTTATTCTTAGACTTCTTAACAGCGGCAGCAAATTGAGAAGACAAAGCCCTAGCGGGGTGTTTGCTCAAAATAACATAACCATCCTCTAAAATCTTTTCGCCTATTTCCAATGGTGAATAATTTTGACGATGAATCAGCTTTTTAGAAATATCGTTAAGTGTCGCTAAAAGCATTGGATCGATAAACCAATTTACACATATCTTGGGAATGTCCCCAATAGGGAATAAATCTTCTTTGCTCTCAGTGCATTTTTGACGAATTTCTCCATGTAAATATGCATCTAGCATATTTTGCGTCTTCTTATAGATAGTTCTCTGCTTACTTTGGCCTACATGACTTCCAGAACTAATTAGAAAGTCTCTAAGCACCTGTAATGTCGCATCGGCTTTACCAGGGTTGCTTCCAACAGGAGCATGCCCATCTAACAAATAACGTCCAACATAAATCAATTTGTCTGCATCTTTGTTGCATATTTTAGCTCGTGTCATAACAGCCAAAACAGAGGCTACAGTAATGCCTTTTTTCAATCGCTTGTCAAAGCAATCATTTAACACAAAATCAATCTCTTTTCGCCATTTTTTAACATGTTTGACCAAAGAATCATGAGTTAAGTCGAAATTTTCATGATTATGCAACCATCCCATCGTCAATATTGAGCGAATTAAACTGGCAGTAGTGGGATTAACCTCGCCATAATGGCGATTAAAAGCCGCTGCGTCTGTCAGCGATCTAGACTTTCCAGTATCAATACTTAAAATTTCCTCTTCGTCTACTCCTCTTCTAACCATTAAAGTTTGGGTAGTTCCAGACAAAATAATGGCCTTACATCTGTGATGCCCATTCCTCAAACAACCATCTTTATCGAAGATTATTGCAGATTCTCCGACATAAAACTTCCCTTCTTTCATTTTACCAGCTAAAATTTTAACTTGTTTTTGACTGGTCGCTCTATTTCCTTTAGAAGTTCGGAGGTATTTAGCAGCCAATTCTGGCGTTATTTCCTCCCAAGACACATTCACTACTTTCATTGTTCATCCTTTCGTATCAAATCAACAGGAATTGTTAGATGGCAATATAGCTCTTAAAAAGAATATTGCAATACAAATATTTGCAAATGACTATTATAGAGCAATTGTTTTTAAGATAAAGGTTGTTATGAGTCTGTTAAAACCATCCAGAAATTGTCACAAATGCAAATCTAGATTTGCAGTTAATTTGTCTAACTGTTGTGAAATATGCACTTTAAAGAGAACCAGTACCGATAATTTTGGCACAGTGGATTATTGGCAAGATTTGGCCAAAATGCTTTTGTCACAAGAGCAGAAATGCCCTTATTCTGGAATATCTCTGAAATTGGGTACAAACACATCTTTGGATCACAAAATCCCTAAATCTAAAGGGGGCGCAAATGACTTAGCCAATGTTCAATGGGTCCATGTGTGGATTAATCTAATGAAAGCCGCTAAATCAGAACAATTATTTCTAGAAGAATTAGATGAATTTATATTAGAAATAATTAAATTTAGAAATATTGCCGATCAAATATATCCTAGTCTAGCTGTTTAATTGGTTCGCCAAAAGTTGGCTTGCGATGAATAAGAAGCTTTTGAGGGGCTGGGCCACCTGCTAATTTAGCGATCAGATCCATAATTGTGCCATTGCCATTTTGAATATCCTGCATCACATCTTCGTTAGATGTGGATATAAGCCCTCTATTCATTAAGTCACTAAGGACTTTTTTATCAATAGAGCCCAAAGGCATGTTTAAGATAGCCTCGTCATCATTAATATTTAATTTATCTTTTAAATAATTAAGAATAGTGCCTTTGATTCCGTCACGTTTGGCATCAAGATCTTCTAGCCAAAGTTTGAAACTGAAATTTTCATTAAATTTAGACCTAAGCACTTTACCTTGACGTTCATAAGCGGGAGTAATCGGTAATTTTGGAGGCGGCGAGACTGCGGGCTTTCTAAATGTCTTGCCTTGTCGCTCATAAGCTGGTGGTAATTGAGGTGGTGGATTTGCTGGTTTCATAACTTTATATAGCCAGCCAAGGCCAAAATCAATCAAAAGCCCTATATACAACATGAGCTATCGTACATTTAATGAATGGTTGATCCAAGAGAGAAAAGATATTTTTGGTTTCGAAAAACACAAAAATATCCCTAAAAAAGTTACGTATGAAGGACCAATTAAACACTTAGATAACGAATTGTTGTTCAAAGAGTTATTAAGGCCAGTCGGAGAGAAACAACCAATTTGGGACTTCTTTGACCAAATCACATGGGGCGAAGTAAACTTGGGAGAAGCTCTTAGATTAGATCTGTCACCATTAGGTTCCTTCAAACTAATCATTCGAAAAATAACCAAAGATCTTGAAGGACATGAAACATGGATTTGTAAAGATATCATGCCACTGCCAGATGGTCGCTATGAAAATGAAGAAGCATCTTTAGCCAATGACGTTTTGAGTAAGTTGGAAAAACTAAACGAGTCTCAAAACGAATCACCTAGACACAGTTATGATTTAGAACCATTGGTTTTAAGATTGGCGGGCGACATTAAATCAGAAAAGCCTTGTCGTCAAATGGTTTTTGATAAAGTTAAAAAATTAAATGAAAACCATTATATTGTGGCTATGAATTTTACGGGTGGAGGGATTGAAGCTCCCGGCTCTGCTCGTGAAGAACAATTTCATATTCACATGCACTTTGATAAATCCAGAGGTTTGATTCGCAGCTATGGAAATGGCATTGAATCAAAAACTAAAGTGCATCAGTGGTATCCAACGCCATCGGAATGGGACGAACATTTTTGTCCCACACAGCCTAGAGAAGAAATTTGCAAAGCTATCGTCAATGCACTAAGCACTTACTAGAATGGCACGTCATCTGTAGGTTTAGTCCATTGTTGCTTTGCAGGCTTACGGGGTTTTGGCCTTTTATATCTTTGTCCACCGGCCACCATTTCTGGTTCGTAATCGGCATATCGATCTGTTTCCATATCAAATGCAGCCTGAGCATCTCGATAGGGGGTCGAACCTTCCCATACAGGATCAGCAATTACCAAATCTCCATTTTGACGTTGCATTATATTGCCTTTATGCACATCCAAAGCACATTCTACATTTTGATTGACGATAGATAAACCTTCAAACAAACTTTTAGACTTAGGGTATTTGTCGAATAATCCTAAAGCTACATCATAAACTTTTGTTTTTTGAATAACATAAGGTTGAGTTTTTCTGGCTTGACGATCAGGATTTAAAACTTGACGTTCGATCTCAGCATTGACATCTTTTCCCATACTAACTGCTTGAAAATAGATCAGTCCATAATCATATAATTTAACTATTTCTTTTAGCATTCCCTGATCAGTTACAGGATATAATTTTTCTATTCGGGCAACATAGACTTCTGACCAGCTTTTTTCTCGATTAAAAAAAGGCACAATTTTTTGAGGCGGTCCATAAAGCTTAGGGAACGATGGATGTGGATGTTTATAAGCAAATCTGGCGAATTTCAAATAACAGGTATCGTGCGGGAATATTTTAATTACATATGGCCATTTTGGATGTTCAAAAACTTGACCATATCTGCCAGATCCTATGTATTTTCCGCCTGAGGCTTCAAAATCGTGAACCACATCGCCAAAGTCTCTATCTCTATGAGCGGGATTGAGTAGAAAATCAGATACTTTATCGAAGTCTTCAGATAATAACCATGCTTTAAATTCCATGATTTATATATTAATTCTTGAATATTTCCAATAATACCATTTAGAACTCATTTGAAAACATTGTTTTGAATACGGCCTCAACATCTGGAGTAATGGATTTTTTATAAAAATCTACATCGACGGAAAATGAATCCTCAACATCTGAGAAGCTTTTCTGAATCAATGGAGACAATAGCAAATAAAACGGACTAACCTTGCTGAAAGATGACCATTTTATAATTTCCTTGTTGTTAATGATCTCAACAATTTTTTCTTTTTCGTAATTCTCTCCAAAATTAGTATTAAAGAAGTTCTTGGTTCTAGTGAGTTCGGACATGACTTTCGAATCTAAGACCGTAATCTTACTAGTATCTCCAGCGGCATTATTTTTTCTTGCTTGTCGTTCGAACTTGTTCTTCCAAATCTTCCATCGAATCCAAGCTTTTGGTCCTGAAAGACATCCAGGTTCGATTAAAGCGTGGATCGTCCCATCAGAGAGGCTTTTCAACATTGTCACTTGGGCTCTAATGTAATATTGATACATATCATCAGGGATTAATCCTCGTGTATCTCTGACTAATTTATAGCAATTTTTAAATAAAAGTGATTTTCTAGGATCTCCTTTTCTAGGCAGTCTAGTTGTTCTATAGTCTGGAAGCTCTGTTTTTGTTATATCTTCCCAAAGCAAACAGCATTTAAAGGCTTTTGCTTCTAGTTCGTTCATGTTATATTCTAGAATCTGCTCTAAGCCCACTTCATGCTCCTTTGAGGAAATCAAACAGGCTATTTATATCCTAAAGTCAAAAATAAAAAAGATGAAAATAATTTTCAAAGCGCTATTGCAATAATTTTTGATTTAGCTACACTCTGGTTCTAACGTATATTTACTTTCAAAACTTGCGTTCACGTATAGTCATCCTTTGAACTTGGTCGAGGGTGAAGTTGTCGGAAACAGTGAATCGGTTTCTCATGTAAGAGTTTTCTCGGAATATGGACCACTAGTTGATGTGGTGGATAATTGCAGACATGTAATTGTTTTTGTGCCGCCCTGGGTATTTACGTCCGAGTTCAGACGCCGTGTTGACTGATATAAGTAACACAAAAATAAAAAACCGTGATTGACACTGGCTAACCTACTGCCCAGAACCCATATGGGGAGGCTGAAAATACATGGATGTTGTGCCTATTTCATCGACAAAAACAGCGCTAGTCGTTAATCCTAATTGAATAGTTATTAAGTCCTCGATTTAGTAATATCAGTCAAGAAAGGAAAGGGCGGCGTTGTAATATAAATACAATATTATACTTATATTGTACAATACTTTTTAAATATTCTTTTAATATTATTCAATTCAAATTTAAATAAAGCGATTTTTGAAAATCGTATTGCTTTATTTTTCTTTTTCCTGTAAAAATCACAACATGGACACTCTCGACCCCCTTTATGCATCGCTTGGTCAAATGCAGAATCAGGATTTATTTATTTATACTGATTCTTTATTAGATTTTTCAAATAAGCAACCAGGGCGGTTGATGGTCGAAAACAAGTCCACTAATTTTAAAATACCATTAAATTCTTCTATTATAAAATTGCGTGAGTGTTTAGGAGCCCTATCACTCTATCTTGGTGGGGACGATTCTATCGTTTTGACCTGGAACATTAAAAACTTCTTTTCTTATGCTTTGGGGAGAACAGGCGTTGATTTCAAATTAAATGGTAAAATATACGATTTATCGATATTGGAATCATATGTGGGTGGACATGGGAGTTGTCCTCAAAATTTTTCAGAAGCCCATAGCAGATTGGGCAAAATAGTTAAAAATCCTAGATGGTCTGAGATACATAGGATATATCAGCAAGTGCATCTGCCGTTAATTAGGCAAATTCCGCATATTGAAACTTATGGATTAGCTCACAGGCAGAAAAAATCAAAAGTATATTCTCACTACACGATAGACGGCCAAATAAATGGCCGCATGAAATGTTCTAACGCTTATGCGGCTTCCTATAATCCTCATTCTTTGTCTGTCGAGGAAAAAGATAATTTAAGAAATCCTGGTTTTGATTATAATTTTATGTATTTTGATTATAAACACATGGAAGTTTCGGTGTTGCAGTGGCTGACAAAAGATGTAGCGATGGGGGAGATCTTAAATTCTGGCGAAGATTTTTATGCCAAGATGTGGGAAATTTTAACCAATAGCTCCTGCAACAAAGAGAGAAGACAGCTTTGCAAGAATTTTTTCTTGCCCATTTTTTATGGAATGGGTGCGGAAGCGATGGCTAAAAAAATGGAGTGGTCTGTGGATGCTTGTCGAACTTTGATAGAGCGGGTTCACAGAAAGTTGCCGGTTGCATTTAATTGGATGCGAAACGAGACGTTGAAGATCGGACCAGATGGGGAAGTGTTTGATCGTTTTGGTCGTTGTCGTTTTTTTGATGTCTCTTACAAGGTTAGAAATTTTGTTGTTCAATCACCGGCTTCTCTGGTGTGTTTGCACAAATTGGTACAATTGATTGAAGGATTAGGACAATTGGGTGCGGTCTGCATGCATATCCATGACGGATATGTTATATCTGTTAAAAAAGAAAACTTATTTAAAACGTATATGCTAACTAAACAAATACTTGAATCTGAACATGAACTATATCCTGGTTTGAAGTTAAAAACTGGGTGCAAGGTTGGAACAAATTTAAATGAACTAAAAGAATATCCTAAGGAGGATTAGTGTATACGAAGGCAAAAAAGAAAAAATTTGATATTTGCGAACAGTGGTGGATTACAAATGATGAGTATATGATGTTGGATGAGAAATTTGGTCGATTATGTGAATATCAATCATGGCAATTATACAATAAAAATTCTCGCAACAATCATACAGATGAACAGACGGATATCTCGCAGGACATTAGAATTGCTTTGATGAAGGCGGGATCATATTATAAAAGACAAGTTTATATTGAAAAGTGTTTGGATTTGTGTCAAAAATATGCTAAAGATGATTTTATAAAACATTTGATTAAAACTCTTAGAAATTTATGGAAGAATAAAACCAAGCATGGGGCAAATAAACAAAAATTTGGTCCCCATCAAGAAAAGGTCTTGGCCAGACTGATTATGAAGTTGGTGCCAAAGGGGGATCGGCCTGATCGTAATGCCGCATTAAAAATGGATGCTAAATTTAATACCTATTGCAAAACTATTACTTGGAATCAAGTGAAGGCGATGGGGAAAAAGATTACTCGTGAGAAAGGCATTAGATCAAATCAAGTTTCTTTGAGTGAATTTGATTATTTTGCTTAAATACGTCTATTCAAAAAACGGGACCGAGGTATCATTACTTCAGTCCCGTTTTTTTATTGGAATGATTAATGCAAGATTATGTTTTAGTACATGCTCAACCGGCTGATATGCAATCACATACAGATTGGTACGGCGATGTAGATGTGCCGGTTTTATTGGTTAAAAAGAAAAATCCGCCTTGGCAGGTCGGAAAATATAATTTAGTGGGCGGGAAAATAGAACCCGGTGAGTCGCCCGTAGATGCTGCCATTAGAGAATTTATAGAAGAGGCTGGTCCAAATAAAAAAGAACGTACTCCTGAGCAGATGGGCATTGTTAAAGGCGATTGGGGTAATATTTATTGTTTTAAAAAATCAGTCGATGCTGATTTCTTTCCAAGCCAAGCAATAGAGAAGGTGGTTTGGATGGATTGGGAGAAGGCAAAGAACCATGAGGATTTGATGCCCAATCTGAGAATTATTATTCCATTATTAGCAATGGGTCTAAGGGGCTGGGCGATTACAGATAATGGCGAATTTTGGGGTCAAGATCGACATTTAATAACGGTTGATATTCGTGGCACAAAAGCAGTTGTAGAAAATTCTATAGATCAGTGGTAAAATCTTACTAATAAGGTGTTCATAAAACATTGATCTTGGGTAAAGGTGGTTATGGAAAGTTTAGATGATTTGACATTAGAAGAGCGTAATATATTAAACACCTTGTCTGCCACTGCCACCGCTAAGCAAGATCACTATAATTGGGACGAGGAAATTCAAAGAGAAGTAATTGCATTACTTCTAAATGATAGATTTTTTGTATTGCAGAGTGTTGGACTAATTGAGTCTGGTTATTTTCCAAATGAATGCCATAAGATACTCTCTAGAATTATCTTTGCTCATTTTGACAAATACAAATGTCTTCCCAATAAAAACCAATTGCAGTTTGAATTAAAAAATGCAATTAAAGATAGAGATCCAAAGTATACCGCTCATTATTTGAGCGAGTTAAATACCATTGTGGAATATTACACTCCTGGCATTGAGACCAGGGGTTATTATTTAGACAAAATAACTAATTTCGCCAAGGGAATGGCGATGAAGAAAGCGTTTCACGAATCTCTTGAGGTTTTCAAGAAATCGCCAGAGGCTGATGAAACTTGGGTGAAAATTGATGATCTCTTGCGTAAGGCAATGAATGTAGATCGTCAGTTTGATGACAATGGGTTGGATTATTTTAATACATTTGAAGAAAGATATGCACGGCGTTTAGTACAAAAAGAAACTGGTGATATGTTTATCACTGGGTTCCCACAAATTGACGAAGCACTTTCATGTGGTGGTTTGTGTCGTGGTGAAATTGGTTCGGTCATTGGTTTGCCGGGTACTGGTAAATCTATTTTCTTAGTCAATGCGGCGATTGCCAATATTCATCGTGGCAAAAGAGTTCTCTATGTTTCCTTGGAAATAGATCAAGACAAGTGTGCTGAGCGATTTGATGCTCAATTTGCTAATCCTCAACCGTTTGGCGAATCTAACAATGGAATATCTGTTAAAAATCTATATGACAAAAAAGAATTAGTGTTTGATGCTCTGCGGAGCTACATGACAGATAAAGATAATCAAAAGCTATTGGTCATCAAACAATTCCCTGCTGGAAGTATGGATTTGGCGATGTTCAGGGCTTATTTGTCGCAAAGCCGTATGCAGGGCTTCTCGCCAGATTTGGTGATTATCGATTATGTTGGTGAAATGAAAGATTACCCTGGGATGCCAACCTGGGAAAGTCGTCAGAGATTGGTGCGTGATTTACGTGGTTTGGCGGTCGAAGATCAGATTTGCATTTTGACGGCAATGCAACCGGATGGTCGTAGTCGAGAAGTCATTAAGTTGAATGGCGTTATCGATGACGATAATCTTGCTGACTCCAAAGGTCAAAATCGTCCTTTGGATGCATTATGGTCAATTAATCAAATGAATGATGAGAAAGAGTGTGGATTGGCAAGAATATTCACAATCAAACATCGTGATGGCAAATCTAGATTTATTACTCATATTGAATTTAATTATGACACATTAAAGATGCGACAAATATCTGAAAACAAATACAATAAAGAATACAAAAAATATCAAAACGAAAAGAAGGTTAGTGTGACTGAATCGATGAAAGAGTCACAATTAGATCAGGTGAATAGGATTGTAGGTGGTGGCTCGCATTTTGAAGGAGAGATTGGCTATCAAAATGTAGAAGACGCACCAACTGTAGGATGAAGATGAGTAACGAGAAGAAGTTTTATACTTGGTTGGAGGTTGGTCGCAAGCCGGGGCCGGGTTTTGGTGCGTATATTGGTAGATATTTAGAATATCGTGATGGCTGGCATTATCTAGTTTTTCCTGACGAGATCAATGTTCAGGCTATTGACGATGTAAATTTTAAAAGAGCAAGATTGGCCACCGAACAAGAAGTGGCTGAGGCTGTGGATTACGAGATAATTCATGGCTTTTTTGGGGTGCATCCCCTTTTTATGATGGATGAAATATGAGTAATTATTGGAGTTAAATATGACAGACCCTGTAGATAACATTAGAACTGTAGATTTGGGAGACGAACAAATTGTTCTTGACCCCAAGCGTTTTTTGTTTAATGATGCTTCCCTTGGCAAATTCATGGAAGATGTAAGTATTTGGTATGATTACTATTCTTCCAAGTCTTCTAAATCCGAAAGTTTGTTGGTAGATGCTGAAACTTTATATGATACAAGATATCTAGAAAAGTTTTTAGAAGGCAAACAAGCAGGTTTATCGGATAAAGGAGCAGATGCACTCGCCAGAACAAATTTGGTTGTTAAAGAGTGTCAAGAGTTGGTTAACAAATACAAATCTACAACTAAACAATTGAAAGAATATTTGAAGAGTTTTGATAAAGCTCATTCAATGGCAATGAATCGTGGATATATGATTCGCAAGGAATTAGACAAGTTGAATTCAGACATCCAGTCTAGCTGTAACATTGATGACATTATAGGAAAGATAAAAGAAGAATGAGATTTTTAATCATGGTTATGATGTATTTTATTTGTTCCTCTATAGCTGTGGGATATGGTTACTTTTTGGGTGTTAAAGATACACGAAAGGAAGCTTTGTCTCACGGTGCGGCAACATGGTATGTGACAGATGATGGTTGGCCGACATTGGAGTGGAAGACTTATCCGCAAGCTCGTTCGACTGATGAGTGGCGGGCACCAACTGATTATGAGTTTAAAGAGGACTTTGACTTTTTAGAATTATGGTTTAATGAGCATGGAATGAGTCATTTGAAGCCTGCCGCCTGGGAATTTGTTACTAATGGCAAGCATGTTTGGAAGTGGACTGGCGAGATTAAGCGTCCATCAATTAACCGAGACAGAATTGAAAGAGAATTAGAAAAGCCCGCACTTAAGGTTCCTTTTAATGATTGATCCTGTAAATATTACTAATTTCAATTTATCTAAAGTTGAATTAGAAGAGATGTTGCTTTTTTGGATTTGTGCTGCTGGTAAAAATGCCATTACAGCATCTAAAAGTTTAGATAAATTTTTAACCATGATACATGGTCATAAACGACCATTCGCCGCTATTCTTGCCAATGGTTATGCGGGTTTAGATCTGAAGATGAAGGCATGTGGCATTGGCTGTTACAGTAATAAAGCTGAGACCTTTTGGCAATTGGCCACTTCTGGTTTAGATTTAAAAAAATGCAGCACAGATGATCTAGAGACTATTTTTGGAATTGGCCGCAAGACATCTCGTTGTTTTATCATGCACAGTCGAAAACATGCTCGTTGTGGTGGTTTAGATGTTCATATTTTGCACTATTTGTCGGATCAAGGTTTCAGTGTTCCTAAGCAAACTCCATCTAGTAAAAAGGAATATACTAGGGTGGAGAACATATTCTTGGAATTGGCGGATAAGTCTGGGCAATCTACGGCTGATTTCGATTTATCGATCTGGAAAAAATACTCTGGAAGAGTGTAACGAATAACAGTATATATTTTTGTTTTCAGGGGCAAAATTATATGCATTTCGATCTTACAAGCTTGACGCAAGAGGCTCAGCGACAATTTCTAGAATCTGTTAAAGATGTCCATGTTGAAGATGGTAAGTATCGTGTTTTTTATGATGGCTGGAAAAAGGAATTTGTGCTATTAAAGGCTGATTACGTGATAAAAAATAAAATTAATGATTGATATATAATTCAACTATGTGCGATCTCAAGTTTAATTGAATTATATGTTACTGATGCTCATGCGAAACTCAGTATCATTACAATGTGGACAGAATGAATTCGGCATGAGGAGTTGATGATAGAAATGTCAAACTTCAGATAAAATTCAAAGGCGAATAGCCAACATAGCCAAGGAAGATTAAAAAGGCGTTCTTTTTAGTCTTCCTTTTTTATTGTAATTTGGAAAAAATTAATAGTTTAGGCTATATATTTGTAATGAATTTACAAGAGCTTAAGTCCTGTTTAGAGGCTGATTTATCGAAGCAGGTGATTACCCCTGGCATTTTACTAGATCATTTGCGTGTCATCAACGAAGACTCAAGAAAGACGAGTGCTTATGTTGATCCTCGTTACATCCCATTTTATTACTATTTAGGCAAATACATACAGCCTAAAAGTATGATTGAAATGGGTCTCGGCTTGGCTTTCTTTAGCACAAGCTTTATGAAAAGCTGCAAGACAATAGAAAAACTACTTGCATTTCAAGAAACAAGTGGCGAATATTACTCAGCTAATTTGGCTTTAAAGAATATAAAAAGTGTATATCGTGGAAATGTGGACTATTATGAAGGCACAGTTAATGATATATTATTTCAGAAATATATATCTGAAAATAAGTGGGATTTGGTTCTTATAAATGAAGAGTATGGTTATGATAAACATATGTTGCATTTAGATGTGGCTTGGTCGAATTTAAATGCAGATGGTTATATCGTCATGGACTATATTAATTCTTTTGAAAACGCCAAAAGAGCTTTTCATAATTTTTGCAAAATAGAGAACAGAGAGCCAATTATATTACCCACAAGATATGGTGTAGGAATCGTCCAGAAATGAGTTACTGTGTGGTCGTTATTCAAAAGATTATTTAAGAAAGATATTATGCCAATTTATACATTAGATGTGTGTATTGTTCCAAAAGTTGAAAAAAAGCAATATGATGTTGGTGCTGCCGATGGATCTGTAGTTTATGCTGTTGAAGCAGCTAAAGCTATGGAGAATAATAAATGGGTTGTAGATGATGATAAACAGAAGCAAGAACAATTAGCTTTGATCGTAGAGAATCAGAGATTATATAATAATGTTTATGGCGAGTCTAACCGTCTGTCAGATACAGAAAAAGATATTTATAAAAAAATATCGATGCCAATTGCTTATCAAATTTATAAAAAGTCTATTATTTTTGATTTGGTGTCTGTGCAAACGTTTTTAGGGCCATGTAGTACTTTGAGGTTTGAAAATACAGATGGCGAATTACGTCAAACAGAGTGGTTGGCCAAGACTAGGGCATTAAAGGCTCGTTGGAACTTTGATTCCATGCAAGATTTAAAAATGTCATGTGGATTAGATCCTGTGGTCGAGTTAATACTAATTTTAGCCCAAGATATCAGTTTGGAAATAACACGAGAGATCTTGCAAGATCTCAGAAATAACGCTCTTAGGATTTCTTTTGAAAACAAATATGGGTTAAGAGCAGTTGAAAAAACTAGCAAAATCATAGAGTCTAGAATCGGACATGAAGCAAATTGGATTGTGGCTGGCGATAGTGAAGGCGGTTTGTTGGAGCAAATTGAAAACTCCTCGGATTTCGAACCAGATGCTGAATTTACGAAGTATTCTTTTGGTGTGACAAAAATGGGGAGATTGAGTGGCAAATGGGATATTTATAGAGATCCGCTATATCCAGCCGATCAATTTTTAATGGGATTTAAGGGGAATAATTATCAAGCTGGTTATTTTTATGGGCCATATGTGGCATTGGTTCCCACACCAGTAGCGTTAGATCCAGATAATTTTGTTCCACGTCGTGGCCTTTTACACAGATATGGAAAACGATTGGAAAATAAAGATTATTATGCAAGTGTAAAATTAGAAAGGTAAATATGGGTTACGAAGTTCAATTCTCCTATCACGAGGAGATTTCGAAGGGCGAATATAATAAAGAAGAGATTAAAACTAAATTAGTGAAGATTGGAACTCCATATGAAGAAATTCCTTTGGAGAATCTCGCTGGTAAAATTATGGCACAATTAGCTCGCCGTAATATTCTTGTTGTAGGCGTCGAAATATTCGAATATACAAAAAAGAAAGTGAATTACAGAGAGACGCCAGATGGTGTTGTCATTAAAAATAAGAAGTTTAGTTTTGATGATGGGCCGGTAGTGGGCGTTAGCGAAGGTGCCGATGAACAATCGCCCGAACAAATGTTGGCTAGCTTATTGGCTAATCCAGCAGTGCAGCAAGCCTTACAAGGTAAGTCTGCTCCATCGAATGTTGGGGTGCCCGGTGTTATTTCAAATACAGGCGTCCCACCAGAAGCTAGAAAACAAAATGTTTTGAGGCATGAAATTTTCAATCCTGCTGACAAGATATTTTTGGAGGACGCCAAAAGAAGAGGGATTGCTTTTACGTTGGGCAAAAGGTATCCGATCTTTGCTGAAAAAATGGGTCCGAATTTAATGGTTGGCATGATTTATACCACGCAAGATGATAACGGTAGAATGCAAAAATTGAGCGATAAGTTTTTCACTCCAGATATTGGAGGATTGGATCGAGGTTTTGAGAAAGAGGACTTTAAACCATTGGCGGGCAATGGCAAGTCTGTGAAAGACACTTTGGATTGGGGTGGAGTTGTATCGGACTCTATTCCAAATATCAGATAACAGGAGTATTTATGGCAAAGAAAAAATTACAAGATAAAAAAGCTAAAGCTAAAGAAAAGGCAACAGCCAAAGAAAAACATCAAGCCAAATTATTTGCGATCCGCAGAAAAAGGGCTGAGCGTGAAAAAAGTCTATTGGAAAGACATTATAGAGATCGTGTAGATCCTATTCGCAATCAAAAGCAGTTGGCCAAAATAGAAGAAAATCTAGAACATAATTTAGATGTTTTAAGAGCTTTGGAGGAAGAATATTTAGCCACGCAAAAGAAAAAGGCTAATTTACAGGAAGAATTAGAGGCAGAAGGCTATAAAACTATTGAAGAAAAAATGGATGCTCTCAAAAAGCAATCTATAGAAATGGTCGGCAGAATTAGGGCTGAAGTAGAGGTAGAAGCAGCCAGTGAGAAGATTCTTAGTCAATTAGTTTCGGACGATATTAAAGATGTAGAATTTAAAAACAAAGTAATTACCAAAAATACTAAAAAAATATCTGAAGACCGCTAAAGTCTATTGACCAATTAAACGATACTACTTATAACATGAAGAGTTGCCACTAAATGAGTTTTTACTTGGTGTAAAACTATAGGGCAGTTCGATTAACTTGAATAACTTTAATTAACTTGGAGAACGTATGACTGGTTTAGATATTTTAGGTTTGCAAGGCGAAGCGGATCGTCTTAAAGAAGGCAATACATTTGCCGGTAATGATTGGCTTGAAAATTTTGTTAAGATGCCCGAAGGTGCTGGCGTCGTGGTCGTAAGACTATTGGGTCCAGCACTTCCTGGTATGTTTAACCGACAGGCCAATCCTTTTTATCAATCGACTCGTATTCACCGAGTTAATGGCAAGTCTATTCACTGCCTAAAAGAATTGAATAAAGACAAATTCGAAGGCGATTGCCCAATTTGTCTTTACTACAATTGGCTGTGGAAAGAGAGTGAAGGCAAGGGTCAAGAAGAGGCACTTAAGCTTCAAAACCAAGCCAGATCGATTAAGCCGATTGAACGATATTACTACAATTGCATCGTTCGCAAAGAAGTCGATGATAAGACGAACGAAGTTCGCACTGATGTTGGTCCTAAGATTTTGAGCATTGGCAAAACATTGCACAAAATGATTATCAGTGGCATTGTTGGTAACAAGGAAATGCAAGAGCCTGCTCTTGGCGATGTTACCAGCTTCTTAACTGGACGTGATTTCAAGATTATGAAATCGATTCGTCCAAGTGGCACTGAGAAATATCCTAATTATGATCAATCTAAGTTCATGGAACCAAGTGCTGTTGACCCTGATTTGGGCAAGGCTTGGATGGAAAAAGTTCATGACTTGGTTGCTCTACGTATTATTCATGAGCCGGATTATCTGAAGACCGAACTCAAGAAGCATCTCGGCTTGATTCCTAATGACAACGTTGGTGGTAGCTTTGATCCCAGAGAATTTCAATCTGTTGATCATCAAGAGACTATTGTTGTTCAGCAAAAGGAAACAAAGGTTGAGGCTCCTGTTTTGTCTGAAGTCGAAAAGGCTGCTGCCGGGGGCGGTGCAGAAGACGATTTCTTCAATACGATTCGTAATTTGAAGGTCTAAGTCGAAGTCTTTTCATAGAAGCCCCTTGTACTAATCCTACAAGGGGCTTTCTTTTAATCTATCTTATTTGTTATAAGATATTTATATGATCTATTATTTGAATATATTTATATTGGGAATTACATGGCTAAGAAAAAAGCAAATACTGATGACTTTTACAAGGACATAGCAGCAGCAACAGGTGGCATCTCACTAACCGATGCTGGCAATGTTCCTTATTTTATAAACACTGGAAGTTTAGCATTAAATTACATCTGCTCGGGCAGGTTTATAAATGGCGGCATTCCAGGTGGCAGAATTACTGAGTTTTATGGTCCGCCTGCAACAGCCAAATCTTTACTTGGTTATTCTTGTCTAGCAGCAGTACAACGTATGGATGGCATTGCTGTCTTATTGGATTGTGAGCGAGCCGGTAGTGCAGATTTTGCTCATGATGCCGGTCACGTAGATTGCGATAAACTAATCACTTACGAGCCGGTTTCTATCGAACAGGTTGAAGCTAAGTTGATTGCTGCTACCAGAGCAATTCGTAAATACTATGGTCCAGAAAAACCAATTCTATTCGTTTGGGATTCGATTGGTGTGACGCCAACTGAGCGTGAATGGAAAGAAGTTGATTTGCCAGAAAATCCAACTGCTGCCGATATTAAGAAGGCTGGTGGAAATGCTCGTCCTGGTGAGCGGGCTAAAGCTTCTGGCGATTTGCTTCGTAAGATCAATCCATTTATGAATGAGCAAAATGCTACGATGTTCATCATCAACCAGACCAGAAAGAATATTGGAGTTCTTTATGGAAATCCAGAAACAACTCCTGGTGGCGGCGAGGCTTTGAAGTTTTATGCTTCATGTCGTTTGAGAACATCAATTGGCAAATACATTGAGAATAAAACTGGTTTGCCATTAGGCATTAATTTGAATTTTGCCAACAAAAAGAGCAGAAGCTTTGTTCCTGGTATTAAAACCACTGGCGTACAATTGTTCTTCCAGCATGGAATCAATCCTTTGGGTGGATTGCTCTCAATTTTATTACAAGCAGGCAGAATTGAAAAATATGCTGCTGGTCGATATCGAGTGTTGGAGCCTTGGGCTGACGGTCAAGAGATTACTTTTCAAGCTAAAGTGGCTGACAATGATGTGCCTTTAGATTTGTTGTTAAGGGCTCCTCAAATTATTGATGCCAAAGATGAACGAGAAGTTCAGGCATATTTGAATTTGTTTGAGGGAGCAATTCAATTGGCAACGGGCGACTCTATTGTAGAGAAGGTTGTGACGGATGAAGACAGTCCTGATTTTATCAATGAGCTTCAGGCTGATAGTGATGACGAATAAATAGATTGAAGTTAAAAAAAGGGTTGCCAAATCGGCAACCCTTTTTTTATTGTTGTCTTCTATTTTTTCTGGTTTTTTTACGCTCTACTACTTCAAATTTAGGGCGTTTGCAATTTTGGCCATCGGATATAGCTTCTGCCAAGGGGATTAAATCTAATACGATTCCTTCTTCTAGCGAAACTGTTGATATTTCACAATTAAAGCTATTGGCAAAAGAGAGTATTTTGATATAATTTTCTTCATGAGTGAAAAATTTCTTTTTGTCGGGCGTTTCGATCATTAGACATGTTTGAGACATATGCGTCCTTTTAAAAATGAATTTAATTTCTATTATACATAGGTTCGATGAATTAGTGAAGGTTAAAACATGGATTCTTTAAAGTTTTTATCATTTAATTATAATCGTCGTTTTGGCGTCGAACTAGAAATGAATTCTTTGGATAAACGGGATTTTAAAGCAAATCCTTTAAAAGGAGTCGAACAACCAGAAGGCGTCGATTATATTGCTGATTTAATCTTAAAAAATACTGGCAAGTTTGTATCTATTAACTCTTGGGGTCATACGCATAATAATGATGAGTGGGTTTTAAAACCAGATCGTAGTTGCGGTCTGGAGTTGTGTTCTCCCGTACTTAAGGGTTCGGCTGGCTTAAAGAACCTCTGCGAGGTTGCAGAGATTATTAAACAAGACGACAAACTATCTATTGATCATAGATGTAGTTTACACTTACATATTGATGTCGCTGACTGTTCTCAAGAGCAAATTGCCAAAATTCTTACATATTGGATTAAATGCGAGAGCGTTTTTCTAGATTCTGTTCCTAATCACAGAAAAAGGAACCAATATTGTCAGTGTATTGGCATGACAGATTTATTTGAGCATGACACGCCTTGGGATGATTA
>Ga0315285_10001949_pt1 | contig 21685 bp, 18 predicted proteins | sample YL17G09_36_MG_FD_203698 | JGI IMG/M metagenome (GOLD analysis project Ga0315285, IMG submission 203698) | Sediment microbial communities from Yellowstone Lake, YNP, Wyoming, USA - YL17G09_36 | ecosystem: Environmental > Aquatic > Freshwater > Lake > Sediment | place: USA: Wyoming | collected...
GACTACGCCCGGCAGGATTCGAACCTGCGACCTACGGATTAGAAATCCGTTGCTCTATCCAACTGAGCTACGGGCGCAAAAGTTTTAAGTGCTTGCAGTATAACAACTTCCACAATGAGCTGTTAAACTTCTGACCAAGTAAAACTGGTAAAATCGGCAAAAAGTGTCATTCTGGTGTCAGTCGTTCTGAGCTTTTGCCAAGATACTGTTCAACAGCTCATTTGCAGAAGCTAAATCTTCGGGCCGCACAGCTAATTTGCACAAAGGGGTGGTCGTGATTGAGAATTTGTTCGAGACGTGCACTGAATACCAAGCTCTGATTATCTGCTGGTTTGGGCACATAAAAACTTCTGTGTTTTGCAAGAAATTGGGCGCGATAGAATGTTTTCTGGCAATTTACTGTGTTTTTTGACAATATAACCCTTTATTAGCAAATATGTTAAATTATTTTTCAAGGACCACTATGTATAGTTCTACGGCATCAGAAACCGAGGTGGTGCACAGGGCAGGGGTCCGGATTTTAAAATTCTAAAAATTTTACCCATTTGCCTTAGAAATTAGAAAAGAAAGCTTGCTTACTAAGGGTGACCTGGGTATTATTTTGCCTTAATTATTTGAGGATAAAGTGGCTTAGAAAGCACGAGGTGACTTGACGACTCAAACGGGATAGTGTGCTTTTGTACAATTTTGAGCGTATCCGGGGTATTCTATGACTCTTGCAGGAGGCCGGTAATATGGGAGACTTGCAGAAAGACGTTCCAAACAGACCATCAACTCCAATGAACGTTCAGGAAGAAGAGCACCCTTACGAAGACGAGATAAATCTGATTGATTATTTCAGGGTTCTGTGGAAACGTAGGCATCTCATCTTACTTGTCTCGGTTTTACCAGCCTTGTTTGTAGGCTTTATTCTTTTCTTCTGGCCAAGAGAGTATAAGGTGACTTATACATACGATGTGAATGACCGAGGCGGGTATGGTATGGGGAGTTGGAATCCCGATGAGAGAAACTATAATATGCTTCTGGTGCGATTTTACAGCGAGGAGAATTTAGATAGAATTGTAAATAAGTTGCGGGAGAATGGTCTTGATAGATATGCTCAGTTAATAAACAGGGCCAAGGGAAAGAAGGATTTGGAGAAGTTTATTAATTTTGAGGTTTTGCCGCCATACGCAGACCTTTCCAAGCTACAAATAACACAGGTAACAAATGCATCTCAACTGGAAGAAATCAGGCGATTAGGAACTATGCTGCTTAATATGACTATAACGGCGAGACCTGCAAACAGCATTTCTGGAATATCTTCGGTAATAAGAGAAAATTTTGAGAACGTAGCACCAATATATCTGATAGAGGAACAACTGGAGGCTCTAATGAGAAAACACAAAGCGGAGATGGCTGGCATCGAGGAAAATGAATTTACTCTTGAGCTTACCTTAAAGTCGAATAAATCGGCACTGGAAAAGCTGAGAAGCGTAAAAGGTGAAGTTTCAGAAAAAAGTGAGGGGGGCGTTATGCTGCAGTTTAACGTGGGCGGCCAAAATGAGTATTTACCTTTGGGATACCAGATACAGGCCAGAGAGTCTAAAATCATAGAGATGGAAGAAAGTATCGAAACTAATAAGGCGAGATATGACTATCTGAAGAATTTATTGGAATTGGACGGAAAGTTATCCGCCGAGTTAAAGAATAACGCATCTTCCTTCTACACAATTCGACAGTTTCATGCCTTTTTGGCTGGTTTAGTTGACAGATACGAAAGCAAGGAGTTGAAGGATTATTTATCTTCGCTTATTAAGAAAATAGAGAATAGAATATCTGCGTGTGTTCCTATTACAGAAAGACCGAAAATTTACGCCGTTTCCAAGGGAACAGTTAAGAAGAGTGCAATTGTATTTGTGGCATCGCTGATGATATCGATATTTGCTGCCTTCTTATGTGAAGGCATCCAAAAAAGCCGGATTCCAGCTTCGTAGAAGCTTTAATAAATGGGCTGAGTGGTTGGTCTTGTTAACCCGTTAGCGAGGGTGTGTCGGGGTTAGGTTGCTTTCTTGCATTCTTAAGGTCTTTGCAAAAATATCCAACCGCAACCCACAGGCCTGCCCTGAGCGCAGCCGAAGGGGACGGAGTGCGTTTGGACTTTGAATAATATGCCGGTATTTCCTAAAAAGGAAGCTGACATTGCTGCCTTAGCAGAGCCGTTGCGGCGTGGTTTGTTGGCAAACAGGCCGGTGTATCCGAAACCACCAATTCATCCGATAGTTCTCGGAATGAAATCATTAGTTTATAAGAACAGGTGCGAAGTTCTACTGGCAAAGAAAGCCCATGCGGAAACAGCAACGACTGCAAAGGATAACGCTTTGGAAGATTTGATCAAAGCTTTAAAGTCCAATATTCTATATGCTGAAAATACAGTCAATTTTGATGACGCTAAACTGAAGCTCATCGGCTGGGCAGGTCGACAGACCGCTACTGCTTTGACTCCGCCTGGGCAATCGAGACTTTTGGAAGCGCCAAAACAGGGCGAAGGCTGGGTCTTTTTAGATTGGAAGGCTCCTGCCGATGGCGGCAAACCAAGGGCATATAAGATTCAGCGGCGAAAGCGAAGTAACAGCAGTTGGCAGGATGTAGCAACTGCGATTGTTACCGAAGCGACATTGGTAGAACAACCGCAAAAGCAAGAGTTGGAGTATCGCATCATTGCGGTAAATAAAGCAGGCGAAGGTCAGCCAGGCAATACCGTAAATGTCGTTTTATAAAGAGCAAATCAGGCATAATTGATTGCAGATAAGGCGTGATATGTCGCAGATGAAGAGTGATATGCCGAAGATAAGGTGTGATATGTCGCATATCAAGAGTATCAGATGATTTTTTTGACTACGATTTTCAATGTTAACTTATTTTTTAGAAAGGAGTTATGTAAATGGCACGATTTCCAATCACAGAAGCAGAGGTAGCAGCATTGGCACAGGCTATGAAAAGCGGATTAACGAACAATGCGGCAATTTATCCGGCCCCACCGGTATTGCCTGCGGATTTGACGGCGCTGATAAATACTTATACCAGCGCCAAGAATGATGCTATCGCGGCCCAGGCAGTGGCTGAAGAGGCTACCACCAACAAGGACGAGGCACTGGAGGATTTGGTGGATGCAATGAGGAGCGATATCCGCTATGCCGAGAACACCGTCCACTTTGATGATGACAAGCTAAAGCTCATCGGCTGGGCGGGCAGAAAGGCCGCATCATCGTTGACCCCTCCCGGCCAGGCCAGACTGCTGGAAGCTCCGAAGCAGGGTGAAGGCTGGGGTTTTCTTAGAGATTGGAAAGCCCCTGCCGATGGTGGTGTTCCTGCAGCTTATAAGGTAATGCGTTGTGAGCGGCCTGCCGGAGCCTGGGAAGAGGTTGCTACCGCCGTTATCAGCGAAGCAACATTAGTTGAGCAGCCCCGTGGCAAGGAACTGGAATACCGTATCGTCGCAGTCAACAAAGCCGGTGATGGCGAACCAAGTAATACCACTATGGTGGTGCTGTAAGTTTATGAATGCCCAAGGGGGGCGTAGAGGAAGAGCTTTGCGCCTTCGGCATTTTTTTATAAAGTTCCGAGTGACGATGTTTGACAAAAAGTCCCTACTTTTTAGTCGTTTAACGGGGAGCAGTACATTACTGAACCTTGTATTAAAACAGTTGAGAAGATTTTTTAAAAAATTGGAGTAAATTTTTATCATAGGAGGCAAAATGCGAGTATTAGTAACAGGTGGATGTGGTTTTTTAGGCTCCCATGTCTGTGAATTTTACATCAAAAAAGGGCATCAGGTCGTCTCGTACGATAATATGACCAAACATGAACTGCAAAGAACCGGCTTTGCCGCCGATGCGGCCCGCAATTACAATTGGAACCTGTTGAAAGACCTTGGGGTGTCCCTGGTCAAAGCGGATGTCAGAAATTTTGAGGAGTTCCTCGATAACGCGCAGGGCTGCGATTATCTCATTCATACTGCTGCTCAACCTGCTATGACGATTAGCTGGGAGGATCCGAGATTAGACATAACATCCAATGTTTTAGGTACATTTAATGTTTTGGAGACTGCGCGAACGTTAAAGATACCAGTAGCCTGTTGTGCAACAGTTCATGTTTATGGCAATAAGATAAATGATACACTTACGGAAAAAGAAAACCGATACGTCCGGAAGCCGGTAAGTATTGATGAATCACATCCCACGCTGGAAGGCTCTATAACGCCTTTGCATGCTTCAAAGGGTGCCGGTGACATTTATGTCAGAACTTACATTGATACATATCAGCTTGAAGCAGCCAGTTTTAGATTGACTGGTATTTATGGTACGAGACAATTTGGCGGAGAAGATCACGGCTGGGTAGCCAATTTTTCAATTCGTAGTGTGCTCGGTTGGCCTATAACAATTTTTGGGACAGGGAAGCAAGTTCGCGATATAATCTATGCAACGGATGTGTGCGAGGCCTTCGACGCATTTTATAATCACAGAAAATCAGGTATTTACAATATCGGAGGCGGAACTAAAACAATGATATCGCTGCTGGATTGCATTGATATTATCGAAAAAATCGAAGGCAAAAGGCCAGATGTGAAATTTGCTCCTGATAGACCTTCAGATTTAAGGTATTTTGTTTGCGACACAACCAAAGCGCAAAAAGAGCTTAAATGGAATCCTGAGGTATTGCCGGAAAAGGGGATAGAGGCCTTGATTGACTGGATTAAGGCAAACCCTGCTGTTTTTGGCCAGTCAGGGAAATGAGGTAATTATGAAGGCACTTATACTCGCAGGCGGACGAGGCAAACGGCTAAACGAACTTTCTGAACAGCAGAATAAATGTATGATTAATATTAACGGTAAACCTACGATTGAATACAGCCTGCAGTGTGCAGTAAATACAAAAATAAGTGAGATAGTTATAGTAGTAGGGTATAAGGCTGAGGAGATAATAAATACTTATGGAAATAAATATGGTGATAAGATAATAAAATATGTAATTCAGCCAGAACCTAAAGGGCTGGTTCATGCCATCGAATGCGCAAAAAATACTATTGGCAAAGAAGATTTTATGTTAATGCTTGGCGATGAATTTATGGTTGGCCCTCGGCATCAGGAAATGATAAGTATTTTTAAAAAAGAAAATCTTTTTGGAGTTTGTGGTGTTGTCAAGGTTGAAGATGTAAGTTTAATAAATAAAACTTATTCCATTATTGAGTCTAACGATAACCAAATATACCGTCTCATAGAAAAACCCTCTAAGCCTATGAATAACAGTATGGGTACAGGCAACTGTATATTCAGAAATGAAATTTTGTCCTATATTGGTCAGACGCCTATTAATCAAAAAAGAGGGGAAAAAGAGCTTCCCGACCTTATTCAGTGCGCGATAGATGATGGGAATATTGTGAAGTCTTTTGTTATATGCAATAAGTACTTTAATATAAATTCCAACGAAGAGTTACAGGAGGCAAATTCCTGTTTTGCACACCTGTAATAAAAATATGAAAATTTGTATAGTCTCTGATTATCTTCCGGGATTCCACAGGATTTGGAGCGGGGCAGAGCTTCTGGCTGTGACACTTGGGGAGATACTACAGGAAAAGAGTTGCAAGATATTATTTCTGACTACTCCATGGGATTTCGAGCCGAAAGATGGTCACGACCAGGTGTGTGCTGTCAGAACACCTGCAAAACGACTTGGCACATTGTCGCGTAACTTTCCTGTAGATATTGTGGCTCTCTGGTGCCTTTACAAAAAGCTCAAGATATTCAAGCCTGATGTTGTGCATATTAATGCCAAGTATTTGTTTGTGCCAACTATCATAGTATGTTCGAGACTCAATATCCCGACCGTCTTCACAGTGCCTGATTACTTTATGTTCTGTCCCACTACATTCATACGCAAACCTGACGGCAGTGCCTGTACGCATTATCATGGCGCACATTGCTGCGACTGCCTGTCCGCCATAAGCAATGGTACTACCAGAAAGATACTTGCACGTATTCCCAAGTGTTTCTCAAAAGCTGTGTTGGCTCTGAGAGCGAAGCAGTTTGATTACTTCCTGAAAAAGGTTAGTGCGTACATAACTCTAACCAAACTGTCAAAACAGAGACTTGTTGGATATGGAATACCTGATGAAAAAATAAATATCATATATCATTATAGGTTGGCAAAACCCAGAAAGAGCGATGTTAGTATTTCGAATCCATCGGCGGTATTTGCAGGTTGGCTCTCCGAGGAAAATGGTACCGATATACTTGTAGAGGCCTTGGCCAAGGTTGTACAAAAAAATAACCGTGCGAAATTATACCTTGTGGGAACAGGAGAAGAATCATTCGTTGACAAGTTGAGAGAACAGATTACTAATAACAACATTAGCGAGAATGTATTCTTCCTGGGAAAACGCGACAACAGGGAAACGCTCGATATCATATCGAGGTGCGATGTGGTTGTTGTGCCACATCAATGGGCAAAGGAGTTCGGCCCTGTTATTTTGTTGGAAGCCATGGCACTGGGAAAACCAGTTATCACAAGTAAAATAGGAGCAACTGAGGAATTTGTAGTGGATGGTGAAAATGGCTTTTTGGTGAGTGATTTCAAAAATGCCGGGGTGTTTGCCGAAAAGCTCGTGAGGTTGTTATCGGATGCCCGGCTTGCGAGACAGATGGGAGAAAGAGGTAAAAGCGCCGTATCATTTCTAACGGACAACTCCACAGGAGAAATGCTGCTAAATCTTTATCGTAAACTGATGGACCAGGAGTCAAGGTGTGCAGTGGACACTTCAGAAAAAAGAGGATAAGAGCTACGGCGATATTGTCCATTCTATTATCGCAAGGTTAGAGCTTGCAAGACTATTGGCGGATGCAAAAAGGATCCTGATAAAGCCCAATTTTGTAACGGTGAAGAGTTCACACGATGGAGTTACGACAAGCATAGATCTCGTCCGGGAAATTGTCAAGGCAGTAAAAGAGATTTCGACCGCTGAAATTATTGTAGGCGAAAGCTCTCTTTTGGATACTGCTACTGTTTTCAAATACCTGAATGTATATGATCTGGAGAAAACAGGGTGTAGAGTAGAAAACTTCGATAAGGGGGAATGGATAGATGTCGAACCGCCATTTTCGCTGCTTTTCAACAGAATCCTGATTCCCAGGCTCGCGTACGAGAGCGACTTCATTATCAATGTGAGCAAAATGAAGACGCATGCACTGACAGGGGTAACTCTTGGGATCAAAAACTTCTTCGGACTACTTTCCGCGAGCGGGAGAAGATACGCACACTTGAAAGATATTAACAAAGGTATCGTTGATGTCTATTCGTATTTTGAGGCGAATAAAAAAATGGTATCCATCATTGATGCGTTGGTAGCGCTGTCGGGAAAGTCCGGGCCTGTGGCAGGGTACCCGGTAAAACCGGATTATCTGATTGCCGGAACGAGTACCGTATTGTGCGATGCCGCCGCAACCATAATAATGGGCGCGGTTCCGGATGAGATTCCACATTTAAAAATGTCCGCAGAGCTATTTCACATTGACCTGACCAAATCTCTAATTGACGGGAAGGATTTCGCCGACAGCACAAGGCTGTTTGAGATGCCGTTGATGGTCAAGTCGGCGTATCCGAAGTGGGCCGACATAGCTCAATTCCTGCAAACAAGGCTTTTCTACAAATATCCTGTTCAGAAAGAATCTCAGTTGTGCATATCTTGTGGCAGATGTGGAAGGATTTGCCCCAAGGGAATAGTAAGCGTAAATGACCGTGCTTTTACGTATGACCGCTCAGAGTGTGTTCATTGTCTATCTTGCGTTGAGGCATGCAATACAGACGCAATCACCTACAAGATCAAGAACAAGGCCTTGTTCTTCCTGCTAAGATTATGCTGGAGGAGTCTTGGGGCAGCAAAGAGACTTTGTAAAGTCTCTAAAAAGACAGGAGTAAGCCAGAATGGAGCATGACGTTAATACCGTCAACAAAATGATCGTGGGCAGAGGATACCTGTATCGCAATAAGCTTCGCAGGGTCTGGCGAAATCATCTTCACGTTCTGCAATTCTTAAAGCGAGGCAAATTCCGGAGGGCATTGAATCTGCTGTACACGATTTACCTTGTTCCTGGGGGTGAAGGCGCAATGCAGGTCGCCTACAGACTTGGGCTTAGCAAAGTGATGACGCGATGGCCACAGCTCGCCCCTGTGCCAAGAAATATTGAGATTGAGGTAACCACCGTCTGCGACAAAAAATGTGTGTTCTGCGAACATACTCACTGGGAGAAAGGTAGTCAGGACATACGCCATCTCAAATTTGACGAGTTTAAACATATCGTTGACCAGTTGCCCAACGTCAGATGGGTCAATCTGACCGGGGAAGGTTCGGCGTTTCTGAACAAAGACTATTTCCGGATGTTGCGGTATTTGAGGGAAAAATATGAGACATCTATCTACCTCGTAGACCATTTGAGCGATTTGACCAAGGAAGAATTAGATGAGCTTATCGATATCGTTGACGGAATATATGTCTCAATTGACGGAGCCACTAAGGAGACTTACGAGAAAATAAAGGTTGGTTGCTCTTTTGCTAATGTACTTAACAACCTGAAATACATTATACAGAGAAAAAAAGAGTTAAAGCAGTACAAACCGGACTTGAATATCAGGTACGTTGTGGTTAAGGATAATTTACACGAAGCGCCTGTATTTATTGACCTGATAAACTCTATTGCCACTAAAAAAGACATTGATGTTGGCATGATTAATTTTACAGGCCTTTTGTTTTTTGACCGCATAAAACAGTGGTACGTTGACAAGTACCCACAGGAACTTGTTGAGGAATTGAGAAAAAGAACAAAGAAAGGCATTCCATTCAGGCTTGAGCATTGCGTTGACGAGCTTAATCCGCCGCCTCACAAGTGCTATGCGTGGATGGAACCTTATATCATGATGGGGGGACACGTTTTACCTTGCTGTTCAGTCTTGATGAGCAACAACAGGCCCTTTCTCAGGAAGTACGCTTTCGGCAATGTTTTCGAACAGGACTTCAAAGAGATATGGAATTCTGAACGGTATCGGACATTTAGAAAGACCATTACAAACCCGGATAAACCAGTGCCGATTCTCTGCGCTGGCTGCAGAGGTTTCAACACAAAGCCAAGAATAGAAAAATATGGCGTTGCCAAACACATCTAAAAAACAGAAAACTTCGGAAACTATCAGAAGAATCACAACCAATTTCGCCTATTTTTTGAGCGGCGAATTAGTGGCTAAGTTTTTAGGATACTTAGCCATAATCCTGATAGCAAGAAAGCTAGGCAAACAGAAGGGGTTATCAAATGCAGCATAGTATGGGCAATATCTTTGAGCAGCCATTTGAAGAAATCTGGAACGGGAAGGTCAAAACACTGAGAGACGCAATACACAAAGGCAATTGCCCCGTGCCATGTGTGGACTGCCCTGGTTATGAAATGGAGAACAAATGAAATTATTATTGATAAATGCTTATTTTGGAGGGGAAGGTTCGTCTGAAACAGATGCTATGACCTTCTGTCCGCCGTTAGGGCTTGGGTACATTGGAACGTATGTGCGAGATAACACAACTTGCGAAGTTGAAATAGTGGACCCCGTTCCGCAGAAGTTTTCGAAAGAGGATGTTTTAAGAAAGGCAGCCACGGCGGATATTGTAGGTCTTTCCTGCTACACAGATGTAAGGTTCGACTGTTTCGATTTTGCGCAGGCAGTAAAACGGGTGAATCCTGATTGTAAGCTCGTTGTTGGTGGACCTCACGTGTTTTTCTTGGATCAACTTATCCTCGAGCACTATTCATTTGTAGATGTAGTTGTTAGAGGTGAAGGTGAAGAGACCATGAAGGAGCTTGTGAGCGGTAAACCATACGAGAATATTGAAGGAATCACATGGAGAGACTCAAATAACAAAATAGTACGTAACAGCGATAGGGAACTTATCAGGAATCTTGATGACATTTACGTCGATTACAGCTTGCTTCCTGATTCGAGCTTGTACGCGGGCGATATTGAGCTGCCAACCGCCATGAGGAAGCTTAGAACTGTTTACATGATAGAATCAAGAGGTTGTCCGTCTCGGTGCATTTATTGTGCGAACGACCATTGGAAAAGAAGATTTCGAACTGTTAGCCCAGAGCGAACAGTAGAAAAAATGGAGCATCTGGTAAAAACGCAAGGGATTGAATTGTTTAGGTTTTGCGATGATCTGTTTACTGCTAGTAAAAAAAGAGTCTTTGCATTCTGTAATGCGTTGAAGGAAAAAAAACTCAATGTAAAGTTCAAAATTGAGGTCAGAGCTGATACCGCGAAAGAGGTTCTTGAGGCTCTCAGAGAGGTGGGATGTGTTTCGGTGAGTATTGGCATAGAGAGTGGTTCTGATAAAATGTTGAAAAGAATTGAGAAGGGTATCACGAGAAAACAGATTATTGACGTAATAGAACTGTGTAGACAGCTGGAGATGTGGGTTCAGGGTTATGTTATGGTAGCTATTCCAGGTGAAACTATGAGCGACTTCAGAAAGACGCTTAAAGTGTCCAAACTTCCTGACATATTGGGAGAGAACATATTTCGTGTGTTACCAGGGACACCCTTCTACAAGGAGTTACGTTTGGATGGGAAGATAGATGATGGAATATGGTTTGATCAAAATAGATATAAAGGCATGATATTCTACTGGAAAGAGAATTTTGCTGATGCTCCATTCTCAAAGAAAAAAGCACAATGGCTTGCACTATATGCTAAGTATTACCATTTCCTACATCGCCCGATAAAGTTGATAAAACACCACGGTTTTTTCGTGGGACTCAGCATGCTTATGGTTGCTCTTTTGGATATCCCTCTCAAAGGTTATCTGTACCGTATTGCATTCAAATACAAACACATTTATCGAAAGTTCACGATCCGGTAGCTGACAATAATCGTAAATGATTGTAAAAAGAGTTATAACCAATTTCTTCTTTCTAATAAGCGGTGAAATGGTCGCCAAGTTCTTGTATTTCCTGGCAATCGTTTTCACTGCACGACACCTGTCTGTTGAAGATTTCGGCAAACTTGGGTTCGCTGAGGCCTTTTTTAGCTACTTTATCTACATTGGTATCGCTGGTGTTGATACGATAGCAACAAGAGACGTTGCAAGAAATAAGGGATTACGTAATACTTATTTGGCTAATCTATTGTCATTGAAACTAGTCCTTAGTTTAATGGCATACTGCTTATTAGCCAGCCTGATCATCATGGCGAAAGTCTCGCCGGAACTGAAACGCATGACTCTTCTCTACGGATTGTGTTTGTTTCCAATGGCAATTTCCACGGAGTGGTTTTTTCAGGCAATTGAAGATATGAAATATGTAGGAGTGTTCAGGGGCTCACGTGAAATCCTTTATCTGGTTGGAATCGTCTCTGTCCTAAGCTTCATTCCAGATGTGTATTACGTCCCGGTTATTAGAATAACATCCATGTTGGTTGCCACTTCACTTCTCGTGGCGATAGTAGTCAAAATGGGTTTTAAGCCTCATCTTGAGGCGAAAGTGGAATTGTGGAAAACCTTGCTGAAACAATCTTATCCTATACTAATTTCGCAGGTGCTGGTAGTCGCCATTTTCAACTTCTCCATCGTCTTGCTGGGCTTATTACGCAGAGAAGAAGAGATCGGATTTTTCACTGCCGTCCAGAAAATAACTCTCTTTTTTATAGGTTTGGTCGGAGTCTACTGGGTCATAATGTTCCCTTTACTGTCTCGTTTGTACGTTGAGTCAAGGGAGCAGCTACGGACATTTGAAGAAACTGTGTCCAGAGTAATCTGCGCGTTTGTGGTACCAGTTGGAGTTTTTGGTTTCGTCCTTGCCGAATCCGTCGTGTTTTTTTTATACGGCAGCGGCTATGCGAAGAGTGCCGTAATGCTTGAGATACTAGTATGGGCTGCTGTTTTCAATATGTTAAACGTCGGATTCGTCTATGGACTTTTGGCAACAAATAATCAATCTCTGCATTTGAGAGCTGTACTCCTGCAAGCTATTCTGATGGGAGTTCTTGCCACAATCCTTGTGCCGAAATTTGGAGGTTTGGGGGCTTCTATTGCTTGGCTTTTGGTCGAAGTTTGTGGTTTTTTTCTATGTAAGAAGTTTTACAATAGGTTTGTTACTTTCAGATTCTACAGATTTTTGATTAAGCCGATACTGGCGTCATTGGTAATTGCTTTCTCTCTAAGATACTTTGATGGTGCAAACATCTTATTTGTTCTACCCATGTGCTTGGTCGGATATGTGGGCATCATGCTTGTTATCAAGGGGGTAGAAATAAGTGAACTGAAACTGGTATATCAAAGTCTGACGGTTAGGTAAAGAAATGCAACCATGCTAAACTTTTCTGAGTTAAGACCTTCTTACACTAATTTCATGGAGTTCGTCTCTTTAGGATATAAAGCTGAATTTATAAATATTTACCTTGGCTTTATAGTTATATTTGCCGCTTTATTCTACATTTTCAAATCCAGGGAAAATATACATGTCAAATTCATAGCTTTGTATTTTTCTCTGTCATTTTTCACAAATTTTGCCTACCAAATGTATAGTGCAAGGCTCTTTGATTACGTCGGCATAGTAATTAGCTTGGTCACCATCTTAATAATCCTGAAGAGAAAGCTAAAAATCCTTTTTTTCGAAAAGACCCTGTTTTTACTGGCAGCAATTTTATTCCTTCATCTTTTAATTTTGTATGGAGCCGGGTACTTCGGCAAGTATGATGCCGCCGACAGGGTCTTTTTTCAAAGAATGGTTATGGTATTAAGGGTGTTCATCTTGTTCTTCGTTGTCCTTTACTTTACAAATTTTGTTAAGACTGAAAAAGACATAGATTTTATTGTCTCAACATTTAAGTACGTCGGGATGGCCATTCTTTTCATAATGATGGTTCAGGAGATTCTATTCTTTGGTTTTGGCAATAGCACGGTCGGTTTGAATGTCGCGTCGGGAGGTGTACTCCTGCCGCGATTTGCGTCCGTGGCCATAGAAGGTGGACATTTTGGAAGGCTCCTTCCTACTTTTCTGATATATTTTCTCGCACAAAAAGGAGATAAACTCAAGGTTGGCTTACTGTTTTGCTTTTTGATAGGCTTATCCGCGACCAATATCTCCGCCTCGTTTTATGGATGCCTGTTTTTTCTTATACTCTCATTGGCTGTCACACATCTGTCTTTCTGTAAAATTCGGAACTCTAAGACTTTCCTGATTGTTTGTGGATTGGTTGGTTTTCTTATTTGCTACTACTTTTATGATTATGTCTATCTATTAGGCGAAAAAGTGGTAGGTCTAGTATTTGGGTTCGGTGATGCCTACTCAGGGTTTTTCAATAGAAGGTGGGGATTCGTATATAAATCACTATCTCAATTCCCTTTAGGTATTGGGTTTGGAGTATCAAACAGATTCTTACCTGATGGGAGTTATACAGATAGCGGCATCTTTGCTGTTATTTCACAATTGTCGGCGCTGTCTTTTGTCTTTATATTGTTCTTTCTTTACTATTGGCATTTTCAGTTAAGAACTTTTGTAAAAAACAAAAGAGAACTAGTGAACAAGCGTTACGCGCCGCACGCGATAATTATGCTTTTAGCTACACCGCTCATATTCTTCTTTGACATTGTTTGGTTGTACCCCGGGTATATATTGCCTTTTTTAGTTTTGAGCACATATATAAATAACCTAAAAGAACGTCCAGAGACCACAAAATCTCACCTCATGCAAGCAACTTCGTAAAGTAATAACGCCAAAGAATAAATTATGCGGATAGGAATTAGCACGCTATTTTTGACTCCTGGTAGACACGGAGGGACTGAGACATACCTGCGAGGCCTGCTCACTGGTCTGGCGAGCGTGGATGGCGACAACGAATATGTCATATTCACAAACACCATCAACCACGACAGTCTTGACTTAAACGCTCCCAACTTCACACGTCACCTTTGTCGTTGCTCAGGCAAGTCCAGAGTTACACGCATTGCATACGAGCAATTGTTTTTACCTGGAATTGTTACAAAGTACGGGATAGATATTCTTCATTCTCCAGGTTATGTATCTCCGGTCACGGGTAAGTTTGGAAAGGTAGTAACAATCCATGATATGCAGTACATTTACTATCCTAACTATTTTCCCAAAGCAAGATTATTGTATTGGAAATACTTTCTGCCGATAAGTGCGAGGAAGTCGGATATTATCTTAACGGTGTCCGAGAATTCTAGAGCCGACATCGTTAATCTTCTGAATATCTCCAAAGACAAGGTCTTTGTTACCTATGAGGCGCCAAAGTTTTGTGCTGACTCAAACAAAGGTGATTCTCTTCCACCTGTGATGAAAAAATACAATATCCGGGATAATTACATCTTGTCGGTGGCTTCACTACTGCCACACAAGAATTTGGATAGATTGATCGAGGCATTTGCCCTTTTAGAAGACAAAATAAACCACCAGCTTGTTTGTGTCGGTATAAAGGGACACGCCTTGGATGATATCGGAAGAACGATTAGAAATAAGCTCAATCACCCGGATAGAGTAGCCATATTAGGTTATATTTCGGATCAAGACTTGGCAGCTATTTATAAAGGAGCCGATCTATTTATTCTACCTTCTCTTTTTGAGGGGTTCGGAATACCGTTATTGGAAGCAATGGCTCTGGGCTGTCCTGTAGCAGCTTCGAATAGAACCTCCATACCGGAAATCGTAGGTGATGCAGCCGTCCTGTTTGATCCTGAAGACACACAGGGTATTGCTGACGCAATGCTCTTGGTATTGTCTAATCAATCGCTCAGAAATGATTTAGTGCATCGTGGGTTACTAAGAGCAAAACTCTTTTCCTGGCATAAGATGGCCAAAGAGACGCTGAATGTTTATAATCTGGCATATAATATCTTTTGTGAGAAGAAATAGGGTTTCAGTTTAATTATGTGCAATGATGGTTTGTCAGAAGAAAATAAGAAAGCAGAAAGCCATCAGTTGCTTGTCCTTTGCCAGTTGTTCTATCCCGAGTTGGTTTCGACTGGACAAACATTGACCGAGTTGTGTGAGGAGTTGGTGCGTTTTGGTGTGGATGTAGAAGTGGTTTGCGGTCCACCGACAATTCTTGGCAGAAACAAAAAGGTCGCAAAATACATCGAGCATAAGGGAATTCGCATAAGACGTGTCTGGGGGACGAGGTTTCCGAAGCTGAATCTGCTTGGCAGAGTAATCAACCAAATAACGTTTGCGACTTCGGTTTTTCTTCACCTGCTATTCCATCGACCCAAACGACCCATCCTTGTTTTAACTAACCCCCCTTTTCTTGCCATTACCTGTGGCATACTGAATTTGTTGAAAATCAGCGGGCCTTATATCTATTTAGTGTTTGACGTTTATCCGGATACTGCTGTTCGGCTGGGTGTCTTGAAAGAAAATGGGTTATTATCTGGTATCTGGGAACGACTTAACACCTTTGTCTTCAAGCATGCATCTGCAATAGTTGTCATTGGACGGTGCATGGAAGAAGTTATAACAAAAAAAATGGAGAATTGTAATCTAAATACAAATGGAAAGCTGCATCATATCAGTGTTTGGAGCGACGACGAACTCATCAGGTCTGCTTCAGAGCGAGAAAACCCCTTAAAAAAGAAATGGGAACTTGAGGATAAGTTTGTCGTTGGCTATTTTGGCAATATGGGACGTTTCCACGATATGGAAACTATTATTAATGCTGCGGAAATCTTGAAAGATAATAAGAATATATGCTTTTTATTTGTAGGTGAAGGGCACAAGAAACAGGCTACTATGGAATATGTTGCCAGACATAATTTGCAAAACTGTCAGTTTCATACCTACGTTGACAGGCAAGACCTGGGCTATTTAATGCATTTGGCAGACATTGGTATTGTTTCTTTACTGGAAGGGCAGGAAGGCTTGTCGGTTCCCTCAAAGGCATTGGGTTTAATGGCTGCCGGAGTACCCCTGATAGCAGTAATGTCCCCTAAATCAGAGATTGCCCGAATTGTAAAAGAGGAAGGTTGCGGCATTGTGGTCAAGCCTGGTGAAGAAAAAGTGTTGGCAGATAGTATCTTGCAGCTTTACAATGATAATGCCCAGCTAAAGCAGATGGGCGCAAATGCGTTAATGGCTATTAGAGAAAAATACAATCTTGACAAGATTTCGAGAAAATATTTTGATTTGATTGGGCAAGTCGTATAGATAAGGCATAATTTTTTGGAGAGATTCAAAAGTGAAGACAGCTTTGGTATGTGGTGCAGGCGGTTTTATCGGAAGTCACCTTGTTAAAAGACTCAAACAAGAAGGGTTCTGGGTTCGTGGAGTGGATTTGAAATACCCGGAATTTAGCAAAACAGCAGCCGATGAGTTTGTTATAGGTGATTTGCGCGACCCTATTGTGTGTAGAAATGTAACTGATAGGCCATTTGATGAAGTGTATCAATTGGCTGCGGATATGGGGGGAGCAGGTTATATTTTTACCGGCGAGCATGACTCTGAAGTGATGCACAACTCGGCGATGATAAATCTCAATATGGTTGATATCTGCAGAGCAATGGGTGTCAAGAAGGTGTTTTATTCATCTTCAGCCTGTATTTACCCAGAGTATAACCAAATGGACCCGGATAACCCCAAGTGTTCGGAGGATTCAGCTTATCCGGCTCAGCCGGACAGTGAATATGGCTGGGAAAAGCTTTTCAGCGAGCGGATGTATCTTTCTTATTACAGAAATCATGGCCTTCAGGTGCGTATCGCAAGATTTCACAACATATTTGGCACTGAAGGTTCTTGGAACAATGGCAAAGAAAAAGCTCCTGCCGCATTTTGCAGAAAGGTAGCTGAAACAGAAAATGGTGGAGAAATACAAATGTGGGGCGATGGTAAACAGACACGTTCATTTCTTTATATAGATGAGTGCTTGGATGGGGTTCGCAGACTAATGGATTCGGATTTCCTGGGGCCTGTTAATATTGGCTCTGAAGAAATGATAACGATAAATGGGCTTGCTAAAATGATTATGGATATTGCAGGCAAAACACTTAGAACAAAACATATCGAAGGGCCTTTAGGTGTAAGAGGTAGAAACTCAGATAACAGGCTTATCTATGAAAAGATCGGCTGGAAACCCACACGTCCTTTGCGAGAAGGCTTAGAGAAAACGTATGGTTGGATAGAGAAACAGGTCAGAGAAGTACGTCAGGTATCTAAATAAAATATTTACCATTCGAAATTAGAAGAGACAAGCATTGTTTGTATTGATTTGCCTTATATTTTTAGACTGTATCCTGATCAATCTTGGTACTCTTGTATCTTTTGGGATTAGATACGGCCTGCCATTTCCTGAGGATAATTTTCTGTCTTACAAAAACAGCTTTGTATTTCTAACGCTGATATACGTGTCGGCGTTAGTTGTTTTTGGAGTATATAAAAACAGATTCAGGTCCTCGTGGGAACTATTCAAAAAAGTTTTTTCAGGGCTTTTTCTTGGAACATTACTGAGCGTAGCTTTCGTTTATGTCTTTAGAGCCCGATGGGGTGCCTTTCCGACCAGCGTTTTTGCTATATCCTTTTTGATAAATCTGATTCTGATCTCTAAGCTAAACCAGTTTATCCTGAAAGCTGGCAAGAAAATCAAAAAGAAAGTCGTAGTCATCGGGCAAGGTAATATAGACGACGTCATGGTAGGGAGAGCCGACATAGAAAGAATCGAAATCAATAAAGTCGGAGAACTAACCGATTACACAGACATTGATGAGATTATTATCTGCGACCAAATCCCAAATGAAAAGGATATGAGCTTTATAACCTATTTTGCACAAAAGCTGAAGGCAGAAATTGTCTTTGGCCCTGTTTGTTACGCCAAACTGCTGCATGAAAGGATTAACGGCAACAACTCTTCAACTCACTCTTTGGCGACTTTTGTCGGCAGGAAACGTGATACCGAAGAATTTTTGATGAGAAGTCTTGATGTTATAGGTAGCTTGGCTATTTGGGTTGTTTCTCTGCCCTTAACTATTCTTGCCGTCATATTGGTTAAACTTACTTCCAAAGGAACTGTTATTTACAAACAACAGCGGATCGGGAAAGATGGCAAGATTTTTACTCTGTACAAATTCAGAACGATGATAAATGATGCTGAGAAGCAGCTTGGGCCTGTCTTGGCAACGGAGAACGATCCGCGGGTTACAAAAGTCGGGCGATTCTTGAGGGATACAAGACTCGACGAAATACCGCAGTTGCTGAATGTCATACTCGGCCAGATGAGCTTGGTTGGTCCAAGACCTGAACGGCCATACTTCGTCAAACGTCATAAAGCCCTGATGGAAATAAGATTGGCTGTCAGGCCAGGATTGACCGGGTTGGCACAGGTAAGAAATGCCTACGATTTACATCCCAATCACAAAATTAAATATGACTATTTGTATATTCAGCGGCGGTCTTTGCTATTGAATCTTTACATCCTCGCAAAAACTATTCCCGTTGTGTTGTTGAAAAAAGGCCAGTGACTACCATTGCAGCCACGCTCTCAACGAATCACCTTGTAAATCACCAGTGTCCCGCTCTTTTTGTGATTATTTATCCACGTTGAGTATTCTTCCTTAATGTCTTTACCAATCCCCGGTTTTTCATCCTCACTTCCAACAATTCTTACGACGTAATCGGCCTGCTCAGGAATCTTCTCGTCATACTCCAACCCTTTCCGCTCCGCATAAAAAGCTATGCGCTTATCCGGTACAGCGACTATATCCGTGGGAGCAGTTTTTTTGCTTAGCCATTCCGCAGCGTCTCGATAGCCTTGTTTTTCCCAGCGCAGGGGGGTCGTCCTAATGAGCTTTGCCGTACAAATACCAAATCCGACCACCATAAGTATAAAAAACCAGCGTTGTATATTTTCTTCTATAGCCAAATCGCTCTTGGATGCTCTCCTACTTAGCCAACCGGCGATTACATGCAAGCCAACCGGTATATAAAAAACAGTGAAAGCAACCAAACCCAGCACATGTCTCCTGCTGAGAAACGCGGATGATTGCCACGACAACATTACAACGTTAAAGATAATAAATGCTGCAGAGAAAAACGTCTGTTCCAGTGTCTTTGATTGTTTTCGGAAATAATAATAGCAGCCTATTAGCAAACCTGGGATAAAATAGTACATCAATGTCTCGCACACATCGGTTATCAGGGTTTCATTTCCTATTATCTTGCTTATCGATAAACCCGCCAGGCACATATTCGTGTTAAGGACGGAATCTATGTTACCGTTGCTCATACTCAACAACGCCGGGAGTTTCCATATACCCTGATCAGGGAAAACGTATCCTTTAATCCGTATGTAGGGAACAGCAATAATGGCAAAGCCTGCTAAAAGTAAAACTAAAGCTCCTGCTGCCTTTGTTCTCTTCATTTTGCCTTGTGGCCGGATAAGGTTAAATAGCAGCCATACGCTACCATATAGAACCAGTTGACAGCCCTCAGATCGGACTAAGTATCCTAATCCTGCGAATATACCTGCATAACCGAACATCCAGTTCTTGCGGTATTGTGTACCCAATAACAGCAGCAAAAAGCCCGTTGCTAAAAACATGAGGTGTGGCCATTCGGTCAGTGCATCGCTGCCGAATTCAGCAGAATCCGGCAAAATACTCAAAATCAAGACACCCCAGAAACTTATCCTGGGACCAACAAAATAGCTTCCCACAAAGTATAATGCTATAGAAGCAATTACTTTACTCAAAAGCGAAACAGCCTGAGCTGAAATAATCCATCCTTGAAGTGACTCGGCATCGTAAAGCAATCCCACTACCTTATGCATGAGATGAATAAGGAACGGATATCCCGGACATGGTGGCATATTGCGCACAGCTTCAACAGGATTATCCGCGATCTGTCTCGCACATTCGATGTACAATGTGCCATCTTTAGCAATCAGAACTGTGGTGGCGATTAGATATACACCTATGCCGAGAATGATGATCAACAAAATTGCAAGATGGACAAGATGGTGTTTTCTGACTAACCGTTCCACGTCCTCGCCCACAACCATTGGGTCCCTTATTTATTTAAAACCATTCAAAAGATACAGGTTATCTTCTTTCTGCCTGCCGGTTCTTCTTAGGGCACAGAATTATACCTATTTGAACAGCCTATTCGATTCCTTTCAAGACAATTCCCGCACAAACCTGGGATGGGGGTGCACGTCAAGTTTGTAGGTAGCTTTTTTAGGCTGCCAGCGGCTTTGCCAGCCATAGTTGCTCCCGTTCATTGTTCGGCCATGTTATACGCAACGCCAACGTGGCTGACGAACCTGCGAGAGTCCAGATCATACCCGATTGCTTCAATCGTTTGCCAACCGCGTGTCCACATGCCACTTCCACCGCACCAGAACCAATATCATAACCCTTGGCCCGAAACATATCATAACGCATCTGTTCCTCATTGACACTGATATAGCGGTATAAGCTATCTATTGCCTCATGCTTGGGGCCGTGATACCTCTTACGCTGCCTTTTCAAATCATTCAGCCCGCCATTGGCGGGTCCACCCATCCCACAACACCGCACAGCGGTGCCCAACCCATCTTTTCGTAGCATCAGTACCCTCACCAAAAAGTACCTTGCCGCAATCTCATATATGCCGCTTAGCATGATACCAATCAACGATAAATACGGCTCTGCTAAAACGTTCATTGTATATGCTGCGAATCCAACCGGCTCCATCGCCGAGGCACACCACCTCTTTAGCCCCACGCAGTCCACAACGGCAAGCCTCTATCCAGAGACAAGAACCAAACTTATCTGAGTTGTCAAAACGGTCTATGCAGATCGATATTGAAATTGATGGAGTTCATCAAATGTCATCGCAGTCAAATGGAATATCCGCGGTTTATTGCTGATGGTTTGAAGATAAACAGCGGGTTGATAAAAAGTCCGTGCAAAAGTGTGATTCTGGCAAGACTAAAAGTATCGGGGATGCGTTGGAGCAGAAAGGGTGCGGTTTCAATGGTGGTAGTAAGGACAGCCTTATTCAGCGACTTATGGGATGATGTAGTCTCTGTCCTGACCGGCTACAAATTTTGGTAAACCCGAAAGTTAGGGGCAATCGCGAGTGAAAAAGTATTGACTTAACCGCCACGTTTATGTTAAAATAAGGTGAATTAAGAATGGATAGCTGGTTAAGCTACTACTATAGAACAGAAGGGCGATTTTGCGCATCCTACAATTGGGTGTATGTCCTATAATAGGGTCTGGGAGTTATAAGTAACTGAAATAAATAGAGTTGGCAGGTTTTACTTTCTTAAATACCGGCTGTTTTATTAAGAAAGTTTGCAATGGTTGATGGTGGTTCAATAACAGAAAGCCCGGAGCGGAATCCTCGTTCATACGGACGAGAAAGCAGCGCAAGCAACATAAAAACGCCGGCAAAGATGGTTGACCGTATGCTGGGGTGCCGTTATGAGCTGAAGTATCTCATCAGCGAGTCAAAAGCCCAGGCAATTGTGCAGTATATTAAGCCCTACTTGCAGATGGATCGTTACAGCAAATTACAGCGGGGCGGCGACTACCCGATTGTCAGTCTTTATCTGGACTCGGACGATTTGCGGTTATGCTGGGAAAGCCTGACGGGGGTTAAAAACCGTTTCAAGCTGCGGATTCGTA
>Ga0315285_10001952_pt1 | contig 21666 bp, 21 predicted proteins | sample YL17G09_36_MG_FD_203698 | JGI IMG/M metagenome (GOLD analysis project Ga0315285, IMG submission 203698) | Sediment microbial communities from Yellowstone Lake, YNP, Wyoming, USA - YL17G09_36 | ecosystem: Environmental > Aquatic > Freshwater > Lake > Sediment | place: USA: Wyoming | collected...
TTTGAATCCAACAGGTGGTTTCTCCTTCGATGCTTACGTTTACGATGAACAGGTCAATGTCGCATTGAGTGTACCTGGTAAGCACAATGTTCTGAACGCTCTCGCAGTGTTATGCGTAATCAACCTGCTGGGACTGCCCTTAAAAGATGCTGCGTTTCCACTGAGTACATTCACAGGAGTCGGTCGACGTTTTCAAGTATGCGGTGAGGCAAATGAGATCACTATAATAGATGATTATGCGCATCATCCAACGGAAATACGTGCCACACTAGCTGCCGCCCGCGCCCGGTACAACCAACGCCACATCTGGGCTGTCTGGCAACCGCACACCTACTCGCGCACCCAATCGCTTTTTAACGAATTCACACGGTCCTTTAATGACGCTGATCATGTGATTGTCACAGAAATCTATGCAGCGCGTGAAGAAAAACAGGATTATTCCTCCGTGCAAATCGTGAAATCCATGAATCACCCAAATGTACGCTTCATCCCAACTCTTCACGAAGTTGTGGATTATCTGATTGCTCATCTTCAGCCCGGCGATGTACTCCTGGTGCTCTCTGCCGGGGATGCAGACCAGGTCAGCACTCAGGTGCTAACCCGTCTTCAGGAAAGTGAGACAAAGGATGATTGAGAAGGATAGGAATTTTCAGTTTGATTCATTTGGACTGCCAGATAATAAAAAAATGGTAGTCAAGAGAATGATGGATCATAACAACCAACCTCAGTACAGAAACCATAAGTTTCAAAGAGTCGAAAATAAACCATTGAAGAAAGACATCATCCTGCGGTTGATCGACTATCTGCTCAGTATGCCTTAGGAAGATAACCTTAAATGACCACTGCCCTGCCCCTCCACACGCTGCGCGCGTTTTTCAGCGATCAGTTGCGAGAGAATACACCACTTGCACCCTACACTTCTGCGCGCATAGGTGGTCCTGCAGACGCCTTACTGACCGTTCATTCAGGTGAAGAATTGCGTGAAGTCGTGGAATATATGTGGAGGCTGGATGTCCCCTTCACCTTACTTGGCAACGGATCAAATGTGCTTATCAGCGACCGGGGCGTACGCGGAATGGTCATCATCAACCGGGCAAAGGCTGTACGGTTCATACCTGGAGAACAACCAAAAGTCTGGGCTGAATCGGGCATAACAATCAGCAACCTGGCTCACCGGGCAGCTTCGAAGGGATTGAGCGGCCTGGAATGGGCTGCCAACATCCCCGGTACTTTAGGTGGAGCAGTTTATGGCAATGCTGGTGCTTTCGGAAGTGACATTGCCAGCACATTGATCGTTGTTGAGCTCCTATGCGAAAACGGATTTGAACGCTGGCCTGTTGAAAAGATGAATTACGGCTATCGCACCAGTCTCTTGAAACAGCAAAAAAACAAAAACATTATTCTGACAGCAGAAATGCAAATGAAAAACAGTACAAAACAGGTCGCTCAGGAAAAAATCCAACAATTCTCTGATAGCCGCAAGAACACTCAACCGCCGGGTGCCAGCATGGGTTCGATGTTTAAAAATCCAACCGGCGATCATGCCGGACGGTTAATCGAAGCAGCCGGATTGAAAGGAACGCGGATCGGGAATGCTGAGATCAGCCCTGTCCATGCGAATTTTTTCATAAACATGGGCAAGACCAAGGCGGATGATGTCCGTGCCCTGATCGAGTTGGCTCGCAGCAGAGTTGAAGCAATGTTCGGCATAAAACTTGAATTAGAAATTGAATTCCTGGGTGAGTGGTGAGATGAAACCGGAACACAAGTTGAAGATTGCTGTTCTTTTTGGCGGACGCTCAGGCGAACACGAGGTATCACTCATGTCAGCCCGCTCGGTGCTGTCGGTGCTCGATCCGGACAAATATGATGTCACACAGATTGGAATTACACACGAAGGGACCTGGATAACAGGTCGGCAAACATTGGATGTCATGAGTGGTGAGGTAAAAGGTGAGCAGGAGAACGTCATCCTGCCGGGTGATCCCTCCCGTCCAGGTCTATACCGGCTTCACAAGACCGCTCATGGTGAATTATTTGAGCTACTCCAACATTTGGATGTGGTCTTCCCTGTGCTGCATGGAACCTACGGTGAAGATGGTACTCTGCAAGGACTCCTGGAAATGGCTGATATAGCCTACGTCGGTGCAGGTGTAACCGGATCCGCTGTTGGCATGGATAAAGGTGTATTCAAGGATGTGATGCGTGCCAATGGAATCCCGGTAGTTGAGTCAATTATCGTCATACGTTCTGAGATCGAAAGGGATATGGACGATATTATCCAACGCGCAGAAGCCGTGAGCGCTTATCCCCTTTTCACCAAGCCTGCCAATCTAGGTTCGTCGGTTGGTATCACGAAATGCAATAATCGTGGAGACCTATCAGAAGGTTTATTGGACGCTGCAGCCTATGACCGGCGTGTGCTCATCGAACGCGGCCTCAACGCGCGTGAAATCGAGGTCAGTGTACTGGGTAATGATCAGCCGGAGGCTTCTGTGCCGGGTGAAATCCTACCCAGTCGGGAATTCTATTCATATGAATCCAAGTACATTGATGGGACCTCCGGTCTACTTATACCAGCCCCTATCCCATCAGAGATCACAGAACAGGTACAAAGAGACGCGGTGAAGGCATATAGGGCAATTGACTGCGCCGGAATGGCGCGAGTGGACTTTTTATTAGACAAAGACACTGGCAATTTGTACCTCAACGAGCTTAACACCATTCCAGGTTTTACACAGATCAGTATGTATCCTAAACTCTGGCAAGCCAGCGGTATTCAATACACTCAACTGGTTGACCGCCTGATCGCCCTTGCAATGGAGCGCAAAGAAGATCGAGATCGCACTGAACGTCGGTTTCGGAGGGCTCAGTGATATCAAAGAAAGTTTCCCTGAACCGGTCTGAGACAGTGCGCCTGCGGTGGGCTCAACAGAGTGCCAACCGACAGCGTTCTATCCCACCCATCGTCAAGCGCAGCAGCGGGATGGGATATATTTCAACCAAGCAGGTAGCACGGCTGAGAACTGGAAAACGGTACGGCGCTGTGCTGGATGTACCCGGAGTGAAAATCCATATGCCAGCTATCCCTGCCATTAAATTTGGCTGGCGCTTTTTATCATTTTTCCTCAGCGCATTGCTTGGATGGGCTATCTATTCCATATGGACATCGCCAACTTACCAGGTGACTGAGGCAAATGTATATGGTAACCAACGGATCGATGTGAACGAGATAAACAGCGTTCTGGGAGTGATTGGTAAGCCAGTGTTCCTGGTCATACCAGAACAAGTAGAACGTACCTTGCAGCTGACATTTCATGACATGGCAAGTATCTCAGTCAAAGTATCCCTGCCAAATCGGATCAATGTGACCGTGACCGAACGCCAGCCAATCATCGCCTGGCAACAGGATGGCGGTCTTACCTGGATCGACAGCGAGGGAGTAGCCTTCAAGCCGCGCGGTCAGGTAGAAGGATTGATCCCTGTCACGGCAATGGCTCCTCCACCAGAAATTCAAACAAGTGTTGACAATCCACAAGTCATCCCAGCATTTATCTCCACCAGACTGGTAACAGCCCTACAAACCATAGCTACCCAAATCCCTGCGGGTACTCCAATCCACTATGAACCACAATATGGCCTGGGCTGGAAAGATGATCGAGGATGGATTGCTTACTTCGGCCAGAATACAGAAGATATGAAGCTGAAACTACAGATCTACCAAACCATGGTAGATTGGCTGATCCAGAGGGATGTGCATCCCTCCATGATCAGCGTGGCATATCCGGATGCACCATTCTATCGTCTGGAAGAGTGATCACTATGGATGAGATTGTTATTGGGATCGACGTTGGTACGACTAAAGTCTGCACATTGGTAGCCCGCGTGGAGGAGGAGGGTAAATTACGTATTCTTGGAGTAGGCATTGAACCATCAGGCGGGATACGCAAGGGCGTGATAGTAGACCTGGAGGCTGCCTCACAAGCAATCACCCGTTCAGTCGAGAAGGCAGAACATACAAGCGGACTTGAGATTTATACAGCGTTGGTCAGCCTGGCGGGAGCGCATGTCTCTTCGGTTAATAGCCGCGGAGTGGTTGGCGTGGACAGCGAATGTGTGGACGAATACGACGTTGCTCGCGCCCTCGATTCTGCCAGAGCAGTAGCCATCCCGCATAACCGCGAGATCATCCATGTGATCCAGCGCGGTTTTGTGGTGGACGGACAGGATGGAATACATTCTCCGATCGGTATGTATGGTTCCCGGTTGGAAGTAGAAGCCCACATCATCACCGCTGCCTCTGCCACAGTTGACAATCTGCGCCAGAGTATCGGAAAAGTTGGAGTGGAGGTTTCACAGTTCGTACTCAATCCGCTAGCATCCGGTGAGGTCGTGTTGACAAAGTCAGAACGAGAAATGGGTGTTGGTGTCTGCGATATTGGTGGCGGCACAACCGATCTGGCGATCTATGTCAAAGGTGACGTCTGGCATACCATGGTACTAGCCGTGGGCGGGAACCATATCACAGCTGATATCGCACAAGGTCTTCGGATGCCACTCGAACAGGCTGAGGAGATCAAAATTCAGCATGGCCACGCAGTACGCTCCGAGGTCGGGAGTGAAGAATATTTCAATGTACGTCCTTTCGGAGAAGATCAACCAGTCCAGATCAATCGACAGGAACTGGCTTATATCATCGAAGCCCGCGTAGCAGAGGTCTTCTCCATGACACTACAAGAGATCAAGCGCTCGGGATATGATGGTCTGCTGCCAGCCGGTATGGTACTAACCGGCGGTAGCAGTGCTTTACCTGGTATTGCGCGTCTGGCCAGCAGTGTTCTCGGCATGCCAGTCCGTACAGCTCAGCCAGAAAATCTTATCGGTCTGACTGATCGATTAAATTCTCCGGCATATTCAACCAGTGTAGGACTGTTGCACTGGGCTTTATCAATGCAAGAGCAAGATATCATATCGAGGCATGGCCAAAAACGCCGCCGCCACCAAGGAGATAACCATATGAATCTGGACACTATAAAGACATGGTTAAAGAGATTACTGCCGTATTAGTTCGCAATACTTAGTACATTTATTAAAAAATAAATCCATTAAAAAGGTAATTACACAAGGAGGAACAACATGGACTCGAACAAATCTCTTCAGGCAGAAACCTTCGCTCGCATAATGGTCATCGGAGTGGGCGGAGCCGGATCAAATGCTGTCAACCGGATGATCGATGAAGGCATCCAAGGCGTAGAGTTCATCGCCGTGAACACGGACGCCCAGGCTTTGCTGCTCTCGAAAGCAACTAACCGTGTCTGTTTGGGTGGCAAACTGACACGAGGTTTAGGTGCAGGAGGTGATCCTGAGATCGGACGCAAGGCTGCCGAAGAATCATCGGATGACCTTTACAAGGTCCTTAAGGGCAGCGATATGGTCTTTGTAACTGCTGGCATGGGCGGAGGTACAGGAACCGGGGCAGCGCCGATCGTTGCTCAGATCGCCAAAGAATCCGGCGCACTGACCATTGGAGTAGTCACCCGACCGTTCACCTTCGAAGGCGGCAAACGCATGCAAACAGCTGAAATAGGCATCGGAGAGCTTAAAGAACACGCCGATACGCTGATCGTCATACCCAACGACCGCCTGTTACAAATATCTGACAAACGCTCCAGTCTGATAGATTCGTTCCGCGCCGCTGATGAAGTATTGCACCAGGGTATACAGGGAATCTCAGAACTGATCACCATCCCCGGTTTGATAAACCTGGATTTTGCTGATGTGCGTGCAATCATGTCAGAGGGTGGTGCTGCCCTAATGGCAGTTGGAAAAGGTTCTGGTGACGAACGAGCCCGCCAAGCAGCCGAACAAGCGATTTCCAGCCATTTGCTGGATATCACAATCGATGGTGCGCGCGGCGTGCTGTTCAATGTAACCGGTGGTCCAAATATGACCCTCTTCGAGGTCAACCAGGCTGCAGCCATTATCCGCGAGACCGCCCATCCAGATGTGAACCTGATATTCGGCGCAGTCATCGATCCGAACATGGGCGACGATCTCCGCATAACGGTCATCGCAACAGGCTTTGAGCGCAGCGGTGTACCACGCCGTGCGCTGGAGCGCCCTAAACGCCATGTGGAATCTCCGGTCGAGCAGCCAGGTCATTTCATCCGCACAAGCGAGAACGTCTGCGTGGGCGTAGATGTGCAGAGCGGCGGCGGATCCCGACCAACACTGACCTATAACACCGACGACCTGGACATCCCGACCTTTCTTCGCAACCGCCGCTAATCATCCAGCGGGGTCGGCGAACAGCCAACCATCCATAGATACCGAGTGCTGCGATCCTTACAGGAGACGTTCCTCCCTGCCTGGCAACGAGGAGGACGTCTCCTGAATCATCCCGGGCTAATATGCATGAATAATGGAATTATCCAATAGAGGGTATATTTTTTTAATCATGTGTTAAAATACACGTAATGAAAGTATCTCTACCCATACCCATCAGCACACCTTCATACCGAAAGCATAAATGGCAATTCGTCTGGCAAATCATAATTCCTTTGGTGCTGGCAATCATGCTAGTGATCGCGTCTGGAGTATATATCACCAACGAAAGTGCGGATCAAATCAGTCAGCGGGCAGACATCTCGCTCATCTGGTTGATGATCCCCCTGATGTTTTTCTCCTTAATCTTCCTTGTAGTCCTGGTGCTGCTGATCTATACCATCGCCTGCCTGCTAAAGATATTACCGACTTATACCCAGCGCACACGAAAACTCGCTAAGCGCATGGAACATGTGGTACGGCGGGCTGCTGATGCTGCTGTAAAACCTGTATTGTTCTTCGAAAGTCTCCTCGCCAGCCTGCGAGTGATTATGTGGCGAAAGTGAAAGGATTTGTCATTATGAAAGAAAATTTTCCCTGGAAGACCAGAACCTTACTCATCGGGGCTGCCATCGGTGCGTTGACCGGGCTGGGAGCAACCTATCTACTCAGCCAACGGGCAGAAAAAAAAGGTCAAGCCCTGACAATATCCAGCGGGGAGGGTGTGAGACTTGGCTTACTGGTATTGGGGTTATTACGGCAAATTGTGCTTCTGGGGGAAGAAAAAATCCAGAAATGAGCATATAAAAATCCTCGGGAGAAGTTTATATCCCGGGGATTTTGATATTGTTAGAGAGTACGGGTTAACTATTAATGAGGAGAACCTTCGCTAAGTTCTCTGACATAAACCGCCAGGACAGGCAGGGTGACACACCCTTTTTTGCAGTGGACTGAAGTAAAAAATCCCTCAAGCTTGTAAGCAGATCAAACCCTTTAAATATCTCCCCTCAGGGAAATTCAGAGCGACAGGGTGGTCGAGGCTTTGGGAAAGATATTCTACGATCTGGGCTTTCACACCAGCATCCAATGCCGCCCCAGCAACTATCTTCTGGAACAGATCAGCACTGACCCCGCCAGAGCATGAGAAAGTAACCAGCAGACCACCCGGTCGCAGCAACTTCAATGCCAACAGATTGATGTCCTTATAACCACGCACGGCCCGCTCCGCTTGAGCTGCGGTCTGGGCGAACTTTGGGGGATCTAGAATAACCATATCAAATGAATGCCCCTGATCACGCAACCTGCGCAAGACCTGAAAAACATCACCTTCCAGCCATTCCACCTTTTCGACGGGTAGTTTATTCAAGACAACATTCTCCCGGGAAAGCGCCAGGGCAGTTGATGAAGTATCCACTGCCACAACGGACTTCGCTCCACCCGCCAGGGCGTTGAGTGTGAACCCACCGGTATAACAGAAACAGTCCAGAACATCGCGTCCTTGTGTCAGATCACGGACCCGCAGGTGGTTGTCGCGCTGGTCAAGGTATAAACCGGTCTTTTGACCCTTCTTGTAATCCACAGAGAAACGCAAGCCATTTTCGATGACTGTGACATACTCAGCGGGTGATTCACCGCGTAACAGACCAGCACGTAGGGGCAACCCTTCCAGTTCACGCACATTGGCATCCGAGCGCTCGTAAATGGTGAGGGTATGGGTCAATTCGAGCAATAGATCGGCGATTACGTCACGCCAGTATTCAGCGCCAGCCGTCAAGGACTGCATGACCAGCATCTCACCATAACGGTCAACTATCAAGCCGGGCAGAAAATCGGATTCAGCATGGATCAACCGGTAAGCCTCGGTAACTGTGGACAGTTTGAAGGCCGCGCGAGCATCGAGTGCTGACTGTATGTGGCGGCGAAAGAAATCCACCTCAACCGGTTCGTCAATATTAAATGTCCAGACGCGGGCGCGGATCTGCGAATGAGGACTATAGGCAGCGCGTGCCTGAAATTTTCCCTGCGAGTCAAACACCTCCACTGTATCTCCCAATTGCGGGGCACCTTCGATAGAGGCAATCGCTCCAGAGAAGATCCAGGGGTGACGGCGCAGGAGAGATTTTTCTCGGCCAGGTTTAAGTAACAGAGAAGGCATTTTTAGGATGGTGAGGAAACGAGTTTTTCCATCCATTCCTCAGGGTTGCTCAACGGCATGAAACCAAAAGACTGGTACAACCCATGAGCGTCGAGGGTGACCAACGCCCATCGGCGCAGACCCTGAAGCTCTGGGTGTGAAAGGACAGTAGCCATCAGCCATTTACTAATACCCTGAGCGCGGTAATCCTCATGAATGAATACGTCGCAAAGGTAAGCAAAGATGGCATAATCGCTGACCACGCGCGCCAGCCCGATCTGCTGTTCGCCATCATAGACACCAAAGACGAGCGAGTTTTTCAATGCACGTTCGAGCTTTGCACGGGTGCGACCCTGCGCCCAATAGGCACGAGCGAGAAAATCGCTGATGATGTTGACGTCAAGCCGTTTTGGATCAGTGCTGATGGTCAATTCATCTCGGTGGACTTCCAGGATGTCAAACATAGAAAGAGTCTATCATAAACAGTAAAGTCCATCTGTGCCAACCTTAATATTGCATAACCGAACCCTTCGTTCATATACAGGGAAATAATCGAGTGTTTAAGAATATCAAGGATTTGCTCTCAAGATAATCGTAGTTGACAGTTTGGTTAATATTCGATAGATAAAAAGTAGAATATTATAATTCTCGCTTGAGTCAGTCTATTATTAAATTATTGGAACCAACCTGCCTGGAAGATAAGAGATTGGTACTTTTTATATTACTCACACCAACTCAAGCCTAATCTTCATTCTTGAAGGAGGAAAAACCATGAAGGCAATAGCCCTGGTCGCCAGTGCCAGGAAACAAGGAAACTGCTTCGATTTTGCCAGGTACGTCCTTGACCGTTTGGAAACAAATGGGGTAGAAACCGAGCTGGTAAATTTCTTTGATTACCGAATAAGTCCCTGTCACAATTGTGCCTATGAGTGTTTGCAGCAAAACGATCCGGTCAAAGGTGCGCGAAAACCATGCCCAATAGACGATGATGCAGGCTTAATATGGAAAAAGACCTGGGATTCCCAAATCCTCTTTCTTTTCGTACCAAACTATGGAGGACTGCCACCAGATCTATGGGTTGCTTTTTCCCAAAGATCTCAGGCGATTTTTCGGGAAGCACCCCTCGAGAAAATTAATAAATCTGTCGTCAGTGCTGTCGTTATTGCCGCACCCCAGAACTCCAGCGGTGCACAATGGACACCGTCTATCATGGCTGATGAAGTCAAGTGGCTGGATAGAAAAGTGGCGAGTTTTGAACTCATCAACAACGCGGGCTATGCGACGGATGATCTATTTGGGAGCCTGATAAAAGAGAAAGAGATACAAGCAAGACTGGATTTTCTGGCGGATCGAACCCTGGAAGCGGCAAAGAAATATCAATAACCACTGCCAGGATAGCAGCGGGAAACATCCAATAGAAAACAATATCTCAGCTATCCTGCCAGTTTGAGCGCAGAGCGGATCATCAGGAATTCAGTAATATTCTCTGAGGTGATCAAACCGACCAATCGCGCATTGTGGATAACTGGCAGGATCTTCAAGCCCGACTCCTGTAAACGCATCAAAGCTGTCTCAACCATATCATGAGAGTCGACCGAGGGGAGATCACGACGCATGACATGGGTAACTTGTGCATCCTGTCCGGTGCGAGACAGCGCAGCAATCAAATCTTCACTGGTTAATATACCAAGTACCTGATCATTCTCAACCACCGGGAAGTCATGCTGAGAACCTGCCAGGATGAGCTGGACCACACGATCCAGCGTATCAAGCGGCGAGAGTGACTCGAAGTCGGTCAGCATCGCCCGGCTGACCGGAATCCCTCCCAATGAATGTTTTATCTGCACCATACTGGTTTCCTGTGCGGCACCGATCCAAACAAAGAATGCGATGAACAACAAGAAGGGATTGGTAAACAGGCCAATGAAGCCAAAGATGATGGCAATTCCCTGACCAATGGTAGCAGCCACCTGGGTTGCTCGCGTATACTCAATTCTTAGCGCCAACAGGCTGCGTAGAACACGACCACCGTCCATCGGGAAAGCCGGGATCAGGTTAAAGAGCACCAGCCACACATTAACGAGCAGTAGGCGCTGAAGAAATGGTCCACTTGCTATCGTCAGATTGGATATCGGGACAAATGCTCTATTCACAAAGAGAACGAAAAAAAGCAGAATCCCGATAACAACATTGACCGCTGGTCCTGCCAGGGCAACCCATAACTCCTGAATCGGCACATCCGGCATGCGTTCCAGTCGTGCCACCCCTCCAATAGGATAGAGCGTGATATCTCGCGTCTTAATCCCAAATTTACGAGCAGTCAAGGCGTGTCCATATTCATGTAGAACAACGAACAAGAATAACAATAAGATGAAGAGCAATCCCTCAACGACCGCCGCAACGGAATGCCCTTGCATCCAGTAGCTTATACCCATCCAGCCGATGATGAGCAGGAAGGTAGCATGAATATTGACATCAATACCAGCAAAACGACCGAGTTTCCATGACCATTTCATCCCAGGATACCTCCGAATAATCCAAAAGAGAATATGAGATGATTTTATCCTTGCAGTATATATATTATTATCTTTAATGTATTAATTATTTGTAAAATCAAAGGGATCGTTTTCAATTGGACCTTGTCACTCAGGGAATTAATAAACGCCCCGGGAGGCGTTTTATTGGCTGATATATTCCAGGTTATATGATTCCGATCTCCTTACCTGCCTTCTCGATCACAGCCATGGCGTAATTTATATCTTCCGTTTCGTGTGCGGCTGTGACCGTGGCACGCAAGCGGGCGAGACCTTCAGGCACGGCGGGTGAGACAACGGGGAGAACGAACACGTCCTGATGTTGAGCCGCTTTTGTGAGGGCAAATGCTTTCTCATCGGAACCGCAAAGAATGGGGACGATGGCGGTTTCGGTCAGCATGGTGTCAAAGCCTATGCCCTTCAACCCTTTGATGAATTGATCGGTGTTAAGACGTAGTTTCTCTATACGCCATGGTTCGTCACGGATAACCTTGAAAGCTTCTTTTGCGGCAGCAGCCTGCGCGGGAGGCAGCGCAGCCGAGAATATATAGGCGCGACTGGTGTGGCGCAAGTAAGTGATGAGATCTTTCTTTCCAGCCACATAACCACCAACCGAGGGGATGGTTTTACTCATTGTACCCATCTTAATATCGATCACGTCCCCCAAATCGAAGTACTCTTCGATGCCTCGACCGGTCTTGCCCAGAACCCCGAGTGAATGAGCCTCGTCTATCATGAGCCAGGCATTGTACTTGCGGCATAATTCGACCACCCTGGGCAAGTTAATGATGTCACCATCCATGGAGAAGACGGAGTCAGCGATGACCAGTTTGGAAACTTCACCTGGAATCTGCTGTAAGCGCTTTTCCAGATCATCCATGTCATTGTGACGGAATCGGCGGAACTCCGCACCGGACATCAGGCAGCCGTCTACAATGCTGGCGTGATTGAGTTTATCCGAGATCACATAGTCACCTCGCCCCATCAGGGTGGAAATTACAGTCAAGTTGGTCACATAACCCGAAGTGTAGGTAATCGCAGCCTCAGCATGTTTAAATTCCGCAATTGTCTCTTCGAGTTCGTTGTGCAAGCTGAGTGACCCAGCCAGGGTACGGACGCCATGTGTGCCAGTGCCATATTTATCCACTGCAGCCTTTGCTGCAGCGTTAATGCGGGGATGCCCAACCAGACCAAGATAACTGTAAGAGGCGTACATGCCCATCTCTCGACCATTGACAAGTACTCTAGCCCCACCGCGTAACTCGCTGATAGCCTGGTTGTAGAAATATAAATCCTGGGTCTTCAACTCATTTACGCGTTCAACTATCGCCCGAATACGTTGGGTAACGGCATCATGAGAACTATTAAGATCCATCACCGGCTCCTTGAAACGTTAAAATATTGGATACCCTCAACCTAGTTTAGTCCAAGGACAATAATATGTCAATCAGAACGCATTCCTACAGTCGCAAAAGTGAAAGATAGATACCAGAGAGGAAATTATGTGGGGTACAGCTGTTTGACTACTGTAGATACATGCTGGTCGATGGAAACCACACCACTTTGGAAAACAACCTAACAGCCAAAACAGGATGAAAAAGGATCACTTCATTCAATAACCCCTCTTTCGTATGGACATCCGAGAATCAAGGGGCTGCCAGTTTACGCAAGCCCGCCTCATCCAGGATCGATATTCCCAATTCCCTGGCTTTGTCCAGCTTGGAACCAGGATTTTCACCAACAACCAGATAACTGGTATTCCGGCTGACGCTGTCGGTTACCTTACCTCCATGAGATTGGATGAATTCCTTTATCCCCTCACGTGAGAATCCCTGCAACCAACCAGTAACAACAAAGGTCATACCTGCAAGCGTACTTTTTCCGGTAGAAGCCTGCGAAATGTCCGCTAGAGGCCATACCCCTGCCATCTTGAGCTTGGCGAGCACAACCCGGTTACGTTCACGACCGAACCAGTCCACAATCGCTCCCGCAATATTCGGACCAATCCCTTCGACATTCTGCAACTCAACCACTGAGGCATTTCCAAGCAGATCAAGTGATGCATAAGAACGAGCCAGGTCCGCCGCCACGACCTCACCCACACCACGTATCCCCAAGGCTATGATCAAGCGTGTTAGCGGTTGGCTCTTGGATAAATTGATAGCACCAATGAGATTGTCAGCTTTTTTATCAGCAAAACCTTCCAATTCAAGCAGATCGTGCTTATCAAGCGTGTAGAGGTCAGCCACATCCTTGACCAAGCCAGCCTCGATCAACTGCTCGACTATCCTGATCCCCATTCCAACGATATCCATTGCCCCACGGGAGACAAAATGCTCCACATTACGCACCAATTGAGCCGGACAAGCGGCGTTTACACAGTACCAGGCAACTTCCGTCTCCAAGTGCTCCACCGGTTGTGAACACGCCGGGCAAAGCGTGGGAGGGACATATTGTTTCTCGTCTCCGCTTCTTGAATCCATCAATGGACCGATAACATACGGGATGACATCCCCTGCTCTCTTTACCAACACTCGATCGCCAGAGCGAATGTCCTTCTCAGCAATGAAATCAAAGTTATGCAGGGTAGCCCGCTCAACCATCACTCCACCGATCTCGACAGGTTCGAGAACGGCGTATGGCGTCAGTACACCTGTACGTCCCACGTTGACACGAATATCCTGTAAAACCGTGGTCACCTCACGCGCCGGGAACTTGTAGGCTATCGCTGCGCGCGGATCTTTACCAACAAAACCCAGCTCAGCAGCCAGCGACAGATCATCAATTTTGATCACCATGCCATCAGCCTCATAGGGCAAATCATCCCGGTGCGTGCTCCACGATTCAATATACGCAATCGCGCTTTCGATATCGTTAAAGCAATGTGCTTCCCCTGTAACCGGGAAACCCAGCCTATGCAGGTATTCCAAGGTCTCCCACTGGCTCGCAGGCACATTACCGCCCTCGGAATAGACCACCTGATAGACCAGCAAGGTCAGCGGACGGGTCGCGGTCAGGTTGGGATCAAGCTGCCGTAGGGAGCCAGCCGCAGTATTACGGGGATTCAAGTAAGTCTTCTCACCGGCTTCCTCGAGGCGTTCATTCAACTTTTTAAAATCCTTGATCGGGATGAAAGCCTCACCTCTTACAACCAGATAGGAAGGCGGAGGACTGACTGGGATCGATCGTCCCATATCCATCAGCAGCGGCAGGTCGCCTGACTTTTTCCCTCCAACGTCAGTTGCCTGCCGGACCGGTATGCGTAAAGGAATTGCCCGGATCGTACGAAGGTTTGATGTAACATCCTCTCCAATCTCACCATCGCCGCGCGTTGCCCCAAGCATAAAAACACCATCACGATAATGAAGCACAACGCTCAAGCCATCAATCTTCGGTTCAACAACAAACCTGGTTCTCTCAACACGGTCATCCAGCCTGCAAATACGCTCATACCAGGCTCGAGCATCTTCTGAACCAAATGCGTTGGAAAGGCTTAATATTGGAGCCGGATGACGAACTTTCTCAAACTTATCGGCAGGAACAGCATCAACACGCTGCGTGGGTGAATCGGGTGTGATCCAATCGGGATGACTGGTTTCGATTTGTTTAAGTTCATTCAATAAGCGATCATACTCGGCATCGATGATGAGAGGAGAATCGAGGACGTGATAGCGGTAATTGTGGTAGTGAACGAGCTGTCGTAGTTCTTCCAGGCGTTGGCGAAGGGATTCCATGTTCATAGAACAATTATATTCCATGTCCGAGCATAAAAACGTTTGACGAAACGAAAAGGGTTGCAGGTATCTTGAATACCTGCAACCCTGCATTCAATTGTGTCTGAGGATAATATTACGGCACGTAATACTCGATGACGAGCAGCGGGTGTAAGGAGACGCTGCTGTAGTTCCCGCTGTAGAACTTCAGATAGTCGGCGCCCAGGTCGTCATTATCGTCAAGCTGGAAGCGCAGGCGGAACTGGGTCATGCCGGTCAGGTTGATATAGGTGAAGGCGCTGCTGTTGAAGGTCACCGGGTACCAGCCGCTGGAGGGCGTGTTCTTGATCGTCCCGGCGGCGTTCTTGCTGGCTGCTGCCTGAAAGTCGGTCAGTTGCAGGGCGTTGCTGCCGCCAAAGGCGCCCTTGCGGACGTCCACCAGGATGTTCCCATGGGTGGTGAAGGGATTCGTGCCCACCAACCCTTGCTTCCTGATCTTGAGCGTGACTTTGGTGATGACGGCGCTATCCGGCAGGTTGGCAGTGTTGAAGGATAGGATGGTACGGTACTGCTTGTTGGCGACATCATCGCCCATAATGAAAGTCGTGGCGGTGGCGTTGATGCTGCCGCCTGCATTGCTGTTTTCACCTGACTCGAGCAGCCAACCATTATAGGCACCCTGAGAGCGGAAGCTGGCAGTTCTCGAGTTCACCTGGTGACTTTCGGTGTCCGAACTGCTGTTGAAGTTCGCATACCCTGCGTAGGTGGCAGTAAGTGTCCTGGTCCCAGCGACTTTCAGCTTCAGGTTGCATGTCCCGGCTGCCACCGAGGCAGTACAGGAAGCCGCGCCGTCGCTCACAGTGACGTTGCCGCTGGGCGTACCGCTGCCAGGCGAGTTGACCGTCACCGTGAAGTTGACGGTCACGCTCTGTCCAGAGACGGAAGGGTCAGGGTATCATCGCTAAAGTCTGCTATCCCACCCCCGGCATAAGCAGTTGAGCCATTGCGCACAGTCAAATCATAGATATTTACTGCATAATTTTCAGTGTCTATATAAATAACCCTATCACTATTACCACCATCCAGGATCGTTTTTCCCATTCCCGCGCCTCTCAAGGTCAGGTCCAAAGTAATGAACAAGTTCTCGATGTAGGTACCGCGGGCAATCTGGATCTCATCCCCGCCAACTACTTGAGAGATCGCGTGGGTGATGGTCAGACAGGGATTTTCGATGTCAGTACAATGGTTGCCTGCATTGCTCCCGGTTGTTGCGACATAACGGATCGCCGGATAAGCGGAGGCGTTTTGAGTAGCAAGGGAAGTTATCATGATTAAAAGCAAGAGCCCGACAACCAGCTACCTGAAGACCCCAAAATGACGATATTAATTACGAATCGTGACGCCCATATCTACCTCCTCGTTGCCAGATTATGCATCCCATAAATAATATAATACAACACTTTACGAAATATTCAACCCTTTCACCCGTTTGGTTATCTAATACATCCAGATTAAAAGATCACAGACAACCCAAGTGACTATCGTTATGCAATTTTTTACCTCCACGTGATTTGAATCTACATTTCAAATCAATCAGAGATTATGGAAAAATTACAGTGAATTTTTACCCGCAGTTGCGATATACTACAAACGATGGAATGTGAAAGAATTGGTATCTTTGGAGGGACGTTCGATCCTCCTCATATCGCCCACCTGATCCTGGCGGACGAAGCCCAAGAGCAGCTTGGGTTATCGCGTTTACTGTGGGTATTAACACCGGTACCTCCCCATAAACCTGACATAACCATCACCCCGCTGGAACACCGTCTTAATATGCTACAACTTGCCATCGCGGACAACCCCCGATTTCAACTCTCACGGGTCGATATAGACCGCCCTTGTCCTCATTATGCATTGGATACAGTACGCATTCTGACCAGCCAATATCCCGATTCAGAACTGATATACCTGATGGGGGGGGACTCATTACACGATCTGCCAAAATGGCACTTGCCTATTGACTTTATTCAGGCCTGCCAAAAACTGGGGGTAATGCATCGCCCTGGTGACTCAATTAACATGAGTAAATTGGAAACCATATTCCCCGGAATCACAGGCAAAGTTCATTTCATCAAGGTTCCACAGATTGAAATATCCTCCAGCGATATCCGCCGGCGAATTGCAGAAGGCTGTCCATTCCGCTATTTCGTACCCAAAGCAGTATACGATTACATACAAATACATAGACCATATCAGTGATCCATTGACGTTCACCGCTGCCAAACTTTCAACCTCATGACCCTGCTCCTCGACCCTGTTTTTTCTTCCGTCGCGTTCGGTCATTTAATAGTTGATCTACTCAATGCCCAACGCCCCTTACTTTTAACCTTTCTCAGCGTCCCACTTGGGCTGACCAATACTGCCATTGCGGTTATCAGCACTTCTTACGTCCTGGTTTCCGCTCTCTCACAACCTCTTTTCGGCTGGCTGGCTGACCGTCTGGGTACACGCTGGCTGGCGACCATCGGGATCCTTTGGATGGGATTGTTCTTCTCACTGGCGATGTCCTTCCAGGGGATGGGTGCCCTGCCTCTGCTTATCCTGGCTGGACTAGGGTCAGGCGCTTTTCACCCCTCGGGTGCAAAGGAAGCCACCTTACGAGGTCAAACACACTTCAATGGACGTGAGATAACCGCTGCTTCGTACTTTTTCTTTTTTGGTCAATCTGCACTCTTTTTTGGTCCAATCATAGGTGGTCCTATTCTAGACCACTTTGGCACTCACGGTCTTCTCATACTGGCTGTTTTCACCCTGCCAATCGGTCTGTACGCCAACTGGCAACTTCGTAAGAGCAACACTCCCACCGGGTTGCATAATACTGAAACCGCCGGTGAAGAAATGAACAGACTGGATCGAACATCAATCATCGCGCTGGCACTTATTATTGTGCTGCAAGCCTGGACTCAACAAAATATGATTACTTTCCTGCCAAAGTACCTCTTCGACCTGGGACAAACGGCAACAATATACGGAATGATCGCAGCACTGTTTATGGGCGGTTCTGCACTTGGGAATGTATTGGGTGGTTACTTAGCGGATGTTTTTGGAAAACAGCGTCTCGCTATGACTGCCCTGGCGCTTGCCAGTCTGCCACTCTTCGCTATTTCGAAGGTGGGCTGGTCATCATGGCTGTATCTTCTCGTCCCACTGGCTGGAGCTCTGACCGGTTCGGTTCACAGCATCCTGGTCGTCACAGCCCAAAGGTCAATCCCTGGCGGGATGGCACTTGCCTCTGGCCTGACATTCGGCTTTATGTTCTCAGCCGGCGCATTGGGAACCCTGTTGAGTGGTCCGCTGGCAGATGCCTGGGGATTTCCCCCAGTTTTTCAAATGACAGCCATACTGACCCTGATCGCGGCTGGGTTAACCCTTTTCCTGACCCGCACACCGAGGTCATTGATATCCAAGTAACAAGATTTCCATAGGATCAGCATAGTAATGCTGAGTTCACGATGGAGACAGGTTAGGTATATAAATTTGCCGGGGGAGTTGCTGCATGGAACCGCAGGAAGAAAGCATTCCCTGTCAGAATTTACGGTTATCCACCAAGATCCTGAGCGGGCGGACAAATAAGATCCTGATAATGGAAAGAAAATCCAGCATAAACTGTTGGACTTCCTACAGATTACTTTTCAAGCATCCAAATGAAATGTATGATAAGGATTTTGACAGGGATTACCCCAAGCAATGTGCATCTCGCGCGCTGTCAGATCGATGACCATGGCATTGATAGTTTTTTCACGATCAAGAGGGTCCTTGTAGTCTATGGCATGGTTGCATATTGAGTTTGAGAAGTTGACATGGTCACGCTGGATTGTCTGCAAGCTTTTTATCGTATGCTGTTCATCCTGCTTGAGAAGTCGCAAGGCACGATAATAACGGACGCGCGAGCTGACCAGTTCTTCCGGTTCATCTTCAATAGCCAGCATGTTCTCTGCGAGATAATGATTCGTATGAACCAGATGACCATCTTCACCATATATGATCGCAAAGCGTCGGGCGGATACTTCCACGTTATATAACTCACCGCTCTCATGCACTAACATGTGATTATAGCCGGCTGCGCGATGCTGGGAAAGCATATTACGAATGGCTTGAGCTGGAGTTTTGGCAGCCAGCACTGCGCGTGAAACCACTGTGCGGGGTATACCGATCCTTGAGTCACTTGGATAGACCGAATCACAAAACTGGGCAATACCATAGGCATTAAATCCAATGTTGGGCAGTAAACCTCCATAGGTCATTGCCAGGTACGGCGGCTCGTCGTTGGGTGTAGCGTGAATGACGAAAACATCCTCCTCGTCATCCGGCAGCCAATCCTCATTGTGGGCAGCCAATACATGACCATCAGCCGTTCGCTCGTCATTGACAGCCAGGCTTGTACATCGGGTCAGGTGCAGGGCATCCGTTGTTACTGCTTCCATGACATTAACAACAACCAGGTCTTCAAACGAAACATTGGCTCCGTCAGAAATGCCCATTAATTCATCCATGTATTGCGGGTAACGTTCTTGAGCAAAAGGTAAATATTTTCGGGCCTGAATCTGAGCACCATCCCAGGTCAGTTCCAACTGCTCGTAGGCGCTGGCTAATAGAGCGCGGGCGTTTTCAATTGAGTGCTTGGTGCGTTTCCGACAGGCTTCCCCTATCTGTCGTCCCATTTCCCGGTGCGTTCCTGAGACACGAACAAGCGGCAAGGGTGTCCGATGGATGAGGGTTTTTGGATCAGTGACTTGAGGCATATTTCATACCAGCATGATACGCTTGCCCCGGTAGTCGCCGGGGCAAGTTTATTATATCATGTGTATCAATGAAGCTAAATCTGTGGGAATCAGGAAGTAATTAATTGATCAACCTGTGTTTTCACCATTCAAGGTGACCGTATGTGCAACGACCGTCAGCGGTGGATAGGGACGCGAACCAAATATGGTCAGCAATACACCCCCAATGCCAACCATGGCTACCACGAAATGTCCCAGCCAACCTATGCAGGGGATAAGGTCAACAGCCCCGACGACCAATAACAGCAGGAATGTACCGAATCCGGCAGTAAGTACAAGCGGCCATTCCTGATTGATCATCCTGGTAAATCTCCGCCCGATCTCAAGCCCAAGCGCGATCACACCGAAAATCCAGGCCAGCGCGAGCAGGATAATGGCGATGATCGCCACAGGGATCAAGATAATGGTCAAAACCAGCACGATTATCACAACCGGTGTGAAAAGCACAGTGAGCAATCCGACGCTACCTGTTATCAATGGCTGGCTGACTATAGCCCGAGCCACACGCTCAGTCTGGATCTGCAGGAACATGATCACCAGCATTGCCAGCGCGCCGATCAAAGCCGAACGAAAGAACAAACCGATTACCTGTCCGAGTGGATCAAACGGCCATCGTACCGTTGGTTCAGCGGGGAAGTTCGGCACATTCGGTACATTCGGGACTTTTGGAATACGGAGAAAAGGCATGGCAGGTATGTTATTAATGACCTCTCCTTTCACCTGTGAACCAGGTGAGCGATCGAGCGAGCCACCTATCGTTACAAGGTCACCCTCAACGATGGATTTCTCTCCCAATGAGATCCGACCACCAATCACGACAACGTCGCGAGTAATCTCTCCCGCTACGTCCACCTCCCCACCAATCACAACAACGCTCCCTTTGACGACAGCAGCTTCCTCGATATCTGCCATACCACCCAATACAACCAGGTCACCATCAAGCGTGTCCCCACTTTTTAGGGTAAAAGTACTTCCAAAAACAATCTGCCCATCGAGAAAACCCTTTGCAGATGCGGACCGTGTTGGCACAAATACCAGCGCCAGCAAGAGAACAATAGAGAATATTTTTTTCGAATTTTTCATAGTTAAACTCCTTGTGGGATCCGAGAAAATTTCCAAATTGAAACGATCCATAACAGACATATTCCACTGGCTGTCGACGCTGTCACCATCCACATATACGGGGTGATGAAGCCCGGCAACACCCGCAATAACACGGACCCAGCCTGACTGAATGCCTGTACCGTGGTAACAACGAAGACCAGGTATCCAATCCAGCTTGCGATAAATTCCACGGGTGATCGTAAAGCAGTGCTCAACCATGGTGCCGTGAACCATGCCAGCAATCCCAACGTACCCATAACAAGAATCAATCCACCTACCAATTGACGTTTACGTTGAACCTGGAGTCTTTCGGCAAGTTTAAGATGCCAGCGGGCTGTAAAACCCGGCTTCGGTGAAACTGTTTTTGCCGAGCGTAAAGCAAGATTGACTTCCGCAAGAGCCGCGCAAGAGGCACAGACCCGTAGATGAGATTGCAGTTCCCGCGTGTGCTCAGAGGAAATCCGCTCGTCTGCGAGCAACCAATCTTCAAAAGGCCGGTGATTCATGAGGTATCCTTTCTACACCAGTATGACTGGACTCATCCTGCCACATCCTCCCAAGTACCCTCCGTGTTCGATGCAGGCGACTCTTAACAGCACTCACTGTTAAGGACAGGGATTGGGCGATCTCTGCTTCAGAGAAATCGTACCAGTAGCGAAGGACGATCGCTGCCCGATCTATTGCATCCAAAGATCGAAGCAATGCATTCAATTGATCCCGCTCCTCACTCCGAACTGCTTCAACTTCAGGATTGAGCGCGTCGACATCCGGGAGTTCGATCGTTACGTCATCGTCATCTATCGAGATCACATTCAATTTCCTTCGACGTAAACGATCGATGCAGTAATGAGCAGCTATGGAGAGCAACCAGGTAGCAAACGGCCGTCCGCTATCGTAACGTAATATGTTCTGAAATGCTCGTAAAAATGACTCCTGTGCAGCTTCTTCTGCGATCTCTGGTTCACCCAACATTCGGTAGCACAGGTTATAGACCGGAGTCTGGTATTTCTCAACCA
>Ga0315285_10001956_pt1 | contig 21642 bp, 22 predicted proteins | sample YL17G09_36_MG_FD_203698 | JGI IMG/M metagenome (GOLD analysis project Ga0315285, IMG submission 203698) | Sediment microbial communities from Yellowstone Lake, YNP, Wyoming, USA - YL17G09_36 | ecosystem: Environmental > Aquatic > Freshwater > Lake > Sediment | place: USA: Wyoming | collected...
GCGTAGAGTGACATAGCAACAAGTGAAGAGTTGAAACTGACTCGTTTTCTCAGAAACAAGAATATCAGACCAGCTGTTGCGGTATCAAAAAGCGTTGAAGGCAGTTTCAAGATGAAATTGAGAGCTGAAGTTCCGTAAAGTGAAAGCCATTTTGCCACCGAACCAAAAGTCCAGAAGATGTAGACGTTGAGGGGCGGGTAATCACACCAGCTTATAAAGTGGTAGAAACTGAAAGGCCCGTATTCCGCGGCAGCGTTGAACCATGCTGCGAAGGTTCCTAGGTCGCTCAAACACCCTTGTATTGGAAATAAGAAAATCCTTGCGACCAAAGAAGATAACAGTGCGTAGATAACAATGCTGGTCTCGCTCTTGACGAAAGATAAATCTATGACTGTTCCCTCAGAGCCTAGACGATCTTGATTTGAATAAAAGAGTTTTCGAAACTGAAGTCTCAAGCCTCAAATATGAAGCTGAGTCAGATTACCTGTTCAGAAATAAACCAGAAAAAAATTCAGGCTTGGGCACTGATATCTCGATGCTAGATTCGTAGAGATCAGTAACCCGGTACCTTCATCTCCTTGGCTAATTTGACCAAGTCCGGATGTACGTATTTGCCTTCTTGCTCGATTGCTGTTTCATCCAGGTAGACGCTTGGATTCATTATACCGAGGTCTGTGTGTGCAGTTGCTCTCCAGCCGGGGCCGCCGATGATGCTGCCTTGAGTGCCAAAGCCGAAGGTCACTGAGCCAAACAATCGCTCGTCATCATTGTGTAATCCGGTCAGTTTGCGGATACCCGGGTTGAAACCGTAGGTGTAGTGAGCAAGTCGGTACATGTTCGGGTCTTTGAACCCTCCTATCCAAGCTGCAAAAGTCTTTGCCTCTCGTCCGCCTGTTATGTCTACGATTTTTCCCTTCTCCATTTTGAGTCTGATGGGGGTCTGGATGAAACCAACGTTCCATTCCCACCCGTCAACAGCTATCACTCCATCAATAGTCTCTTCTACAGGATTCCAGCCGACTTGTCCGCCTAACATGTATTGGCCGGGCTTTTTTGCGATTTCCCCTGGCTGAGAAACGGGTCGTCCACGGTTATAGGCTGTGACATCGGTACCAGCGGCGTTTGTGATTTGGACCTTGTCTGCCTTCTTAGTCAGTTCAACCAGTTTGTCGCCGAATTTGAGCATTTTAGGATAATCCACTTTGCCAATCGTGCGTACTATTGACTCGACGTTCATTCCTGTCAGACAGATGTATCTTGCCCTTCCCTTTTTCATCATGCTATCATAGAACGGGGCATAGAGCAGGTAATTTACGCAGTATTCTATTAGGACGTCTGCATTGTTCATCGCCGCGATTACTGGTTCAGGGGGGTCCATGGTGACTTCGGGGTTAGTTTTAAACCACATAACAGCAGCTTTCGCCCCTAAAATGGTGCAAGCATCAGCCGTCGCCTTCACAACGTTTTCGTCACTCGCGGTATCGGCGTATATTAGAACACTCTCTCCTTTCTTTACCAGCATAACTTCGCATGCAAGTTTGTAGGCTGCTTCGGCAAGTTCCATGTGCAGTGCCAAATAAACTCACCTTGGGCTAGGAAAAAAGCCGCTCATAATAAAAAGCCTTATGGTAGAGCGCTTTTCCTTTATATTGGGAAAGTTGAAGTCTTTGCCTTCGGGAGAGTCTGACGAGGTCGTCATTGTTGAGGCGCGTTTACACAAGGACGTAATTGAACATTGCTGGCGGGAGATGGCCATGCAGCATAAGACTATCTTGAAGAAAAGTGCGAGGATCAGGACAAAACTCTTATTCATAGAACGCGATTCTCGAATTGGTGAAGAAATATGTCGTGGTACATAGAGCTGGGAAAAGCTGCAGACACCTTGGTGAACTATGTTCTAAGAGTTAAAAAAGATGAGGATGTTCTCATATACGGAGACGACATCGTGGATGCTGCTGTATTGAATGCAACGGCAGCGGCCGTCAAATCGGCTGGAGCAACGCCTACCATAGTGATTCATGAGACGCGCGAGATATCATTCACTGAGCCGCCTAAACCTCTCGCTGCAGCGATGATGGACTCAGACGTAACCGTGGAATTCTCAGCCAGAGCGATATTGTACACTCAGGCGCAGACAAACGCACTGAAACGAAACCGTGCCTACATCTGTTTGACATCTCTCGACCGCGAAGCAATGGTCAGAACCCTGGGTTGGGTCAATTATCCGAAAATGGTTGAGCTGGGAGACAAAATCGCAGAAATGACTACTAAAGCTGACGAAATCAAAGTAACAAGTCCTTCTGGAACCAATTTCACCGCAAAAATCGGCGGAAGAAAATTCGAGAATTTCGGCAGCACCGCTGACAAGAGAAAAGTCATAATGCTAGGCGGTCAGACTGGAGGTTCTCCAATCGAGGAAACTGAAAATGGAGTCTTGGCCTTTGATGGGAACGTTTGGCCTCCAGACGAGATCAAGTCAAACATAAGGACTCCGATAAAATGCAGAATCGAAAAAGGAATAATCAAAGAAATCTCCGGCGGCGTAGAAGCTGACATACTTCGAAGATACATGGCGGGCCTCAAGGATCCCAACATGTATCGGCTCGCTCACATATGCTATGGATACCATCCCAAAGCACGAGTAACAGGTGACATATCAGAGGTTGAAAGGGTCTGGGGTTGCTTCCAAGTGGGTTGGGGATCACAGGGACCCCTTTTAAGACCAGACCTCAAAGGCGCCTTTGGATGGAGAGCGGTATCTCACGACGACGGCATCATACTGAAAGCATCAATTTACCTTGATGATGAGCCCGCTCAGAAAGACGGGAAATTCGTCCACCCAGAGTTGCTAGGGATCATTAAGGAGATGGGCGTCGAGCAATAGGATGTTGCGTTTCCATTCTTTTTCTTTGCGGAAAATCGCCGCAAAATCATGTCGAAAAGAAACACCTCTTCCGAAACGCATTCCTAATCCGCAGCATCCCTCTTTTGAAGTCCCCTAGAATCATTCTCCTAGGCAATCGAGCGTCAAAATAAAAAATATGGACTTGGAATTCTCTCATTAACATGGAAAATATTGAGAAGACGGAGATAGGGAGGCAGACTTTTATCTCTTGGCAACTTTTCCATAGTGTGATAACAATGAGTCGTTCAGACACTATTTTGTATTTGAGTCGGGGCGACATCGAAAAACTGAGGATTACCATCGAGAACGTTATCAGAGCCGTCGAGAATGCTTTTCGCGAAAAAGCCGCTGGAAAAACTGAAATGCCCCCTAAACCCGGAATCCACCCGAAGGAGAATGCTTTCATTCATGCAATGCCGGCCTACATGCCTGGCATACAGGCTGCCGGCGTAAAATGGGTAAGCGGCTATCCAGAGAACACAAAACGCAACTTGCCATACATTTCCGGTCTTCTCATTCTCAATGATCCAGAGACGGGCTTTCCTATCAGTATTATGGACTGCACTTGGATAACCGCAAAGCGGACAGGAGCGGTTACTGCAGTTGCGGCAAAACACTTGGCCAGAGAAGACTCGAAGGTGTTGGGCATACTTGGATGCGGTGTTCAAGGTAGGGGTAACCTTGAAGCCTTGCTGACGGTGTGCAAGAATGTTGAGAAAGTTAAGGCATATGACATAATTGAAGAGAACCTAAAGAAATACGTGAAAGAAGAGACTGCTAAATATGACATCAAGATATCTCCTGAACGTTCGCCCCGGAAAGCCGTCGAGGGTTCAGACGTAGTCGTTACTTCGGGACCCATCCTTAGACAGCCGCACCCGGTGATTGAAAGATCATGGTTCAAGGATGGCGGACTTGCATGTCCGTTGGATTTTGATTCCTACTGGAAACCAGAAGCAATGTTCTCAATGGACAAATTCTGCGTGGACGACATTCAACAATTATGGTACTATAAGCGACAGGGGTACTTCAGCCAATTGCCTAAAGTGTATGCAGAGCTTGGAGATATTGTGGCAGGTGAAAAGAGCGGTCGCGTGAACAAGAATGAACGCATCATGTCAATGAACCTGGGTCTTGCAATAGAAGATATAGCCACTGCGAAGCTGATTTTTGAGAGGGCCAACGAGACTGGAACCGGAGTTCGGTTGCCTTTGTAGTTGGTACTCAATTCTCAAGTTTTAAATACCATCTAGGCGTTGATAATTGCAAATGAGGCAATCGACTTGCTCAAAATACTATTCATAAACCCCGTTGGCACAGGTGCTTGGGACAAGCACATGCTCCAGACGATAAATGAAATAAAGAGGTCAGACGTGACGCCCAAAGTGGTCCATCTAAGGAAAGGCCCAGTTCATCTGGAGTACCATTTCTATGAGCACCTGAATCTCGGCGAGACTCTGGATTGGGTCAGATGGGCCGAGAAAGAAGGATACGATGCTGTCATAATCGGCTGTTTCTACGACCCGGGGATCAGGGAAGCCAGAGAGCTTGTCTCGATTCCAGTGATTGTTCCAGCAGAGGCCACTATGCATGTTGCCGCGACTCTTGGTCACAAATTCTCGATAATCGTGGGCAGAAGAAAATGGATTCCGAAGATGGAGAGCAACGTATACATCTATGGGCTAGAGAGGAAGCTCGCTTCTTTCAGACCGATAGAATTCACGGTTCCGAGGATGGGCTCCGAGCCTGAGAAGCTCAAAAAGGCGATCTTGACAGAAGCAAAAAAGGCCATTGACGAGGACGGAGCAGAAGTTATAGTCTTAGGATGTACGATGGAATCGGGCTTCATGAAACAGTTGACTAGCAAGCTCAAGGTGCCAGTTTTGGATGCCGTAGTGACCTCTTGGAAATACGCGGAAATGATGGCAGATCTATACCGCAAAGTAGGCTTGGTGCACTCAAAGCTGTATGGATTCGAATCTCCTCCAGATGTCTAGACCGACAATCACAGTAGAAGTCGCAATACATGCTGTCTAGTAATGGAACCAGTGTCCAGGTTTTTGTTCGTATGGAAAACCATATAACTTGTATCGTAGCTACAATGTTTTCAAGGAGGAAAAAGATGAAGACTTTCTTAAGCAGATCCGCCATTTCAAGAATGTACATAGCTATATTAGCGATAATCGTGATTGTGGCAGCAATTGCAGGTGGGCTGTACTACGGCGGCTATTTTGGCCCCGGTCCAAGCCCCAGTCCAGCGGCTGAAAGACTGCTGAGGGTAGGCTACGCCTGGCCATGTTACATTGACCCAGCCATCGGCACTGATGAATGCAGTACCACTGCTCTATGCAACCTGTACGACCCGCTAGTATTCCCAGTTCCCCTGGCAGAACCGAAACCTTGGGTCGCGCAAAACTGGACCGTATCGCAAGACGGCCTGACCTACACTTTCAACATAAGATCGGGAATAAAATTCCACAGCGGTCGAACCTTGACAGCAGAAGATGTCAAGTTCAGCTTGCAAAGATTATTGACGATCGGTCAAGGATTCAGTTACCTTTACACACCATACATTGCAGGTTTTGCTGCTCCAGCTCCTTACCAATTTACTATGACCCTCAACAACACTTTCGGTCCCTTTACATCGATTCTCATGAGGCTCTACATCGTTGACAAGGCAGAAGTCTTGGCCCACATCAACTACGCTGCAGCGCAAAACTACACTATGGACGGAACAAACTATGGAGATCTAGGTCTGGAGTGGATGGCACTGAACGACGCAGGCTCCGGAGCATACAAGGTCGTTGACCGCGAGATGCAACAATTCTTCAAGTTCGCCTTGTTCACAGATTACTGGGCCCCAGTCAACGCCAACGCACCCACAACAGTCATACAGACGTGGACAAGCGGCAACCCCGCGACTGAAAAGACAATGATGCTCAACAGGGAACTCGAAGTGACAGATACGTGGCTCCCAGCAGAAACTCTCGATTCGTTGGATACAGATCCCCACATCAATAAAGTCTCATGGGCAGACCCGAGTGAATACTATTATATGTTGAACTGCCAGAAACCACCGCTGGATGACATACACGTCAGAAAAGCCTTGGCGTATTGTTATGACTATCAGACGATGATGACAGAGATTTACTCAAGATACACGCTTTCAACCTCAAGTGTCCCCGGAGCTTTGCCAGGTTACGTTAACAGCCAGATATACTACTACAATGTGACGTTGGCCCAGCAGGAACTCAGCCAGTCTAAGTACTATCCAGACATAATCAACAACCCGGACAACTATGCAATCGAATTCCACTGGATTCAGGAAGTGCCTGAAAGAGAAGGAGATGCTCTGCTGTTCGCCGAGAATGTACTTGCGATAGGGCTAAAAGTCAACGTGGTCAAGACGCCATGGACGAAAACCGTTGAGGAAATGACCAATGCAGAACTCAGCGCGCACGTGTACAACATACTGGTCGCGCCAAGCTTCCCCGAAGCAGGATCATTGCTGGAGTCAAGATACCATTCAGGCCCATTGTCATGGGAGACGAACGAGAAGCTTTACAACGCAACACTTGATGCCGCGATTGAAGATGCTCTTGAAACCGTAGACACAACAGAGAGATATGCAAAGTACGCAGCAATCCAGAGGGATATAATGGGTATATGCCCAAGCCTTTTCATATACGATTATGCTACCACGATGGCAATTCAAGACTATGTTAAGATACCTGCAGTAGAAACGCCAGCAGCAACAATAGGCATAATGGGGTACGACAGAGTCTACAAAGATTGGCAAGTTCTTCCTCACTAAACTTCCCCTCTTTTTTTTATTATCCATCATATGATGTAATACTTGGTTGGGTCATCAGGCTGACTGAGACACGCAATCATTTGTTCAACAACTGTCGCCTGATATTTACACGAAAAATCTATGCCGCCAAGATGAACACGCATCAATAATGTCTCAATCGCTAAAGCTCAGAGAGTAGTTCACTTGAAGTACTTGGATAGAATTCTACTCAAGCATGTTCCCAGCGTTGCCATAGTTGAAAATGAAAAGCTTTTTAATGTTCATGCCATACTGGTAGTCCAAACGAGGCTCTCAGAGTATGAGGCTCTCCACGTACATACTGAAGAGAACAGGGTACATCGTTTTCTCTTTGATTGGTCTGTCAATACTGGTTTTCGCTTTGGCAAGGGTGCTGCCTGGAGATCCTGCGCGAATGGTAGCCGGACCAAGGGCGTCTGAAAGTGTTGTGGAACAGATCCGAAAGACATTGAGATTCGACAGACCGATGTATGAACAGTATTTCTATTGGGTAAATGACCTTCTTCATGGAGACTTAGGCTATTCGTTGGTGACGCGGCGCAGCATTACGGCGGACGTTCTCGAATACCTTCCCACATCTCTCGAGCTAATTTTTCTGGCCGCTGTGTTTGAAGTAGCAGGAGCCTTCATGCTAGGCGTGATAGCCGGCAGGTATTCATATAAGTGGCCTGATAATGTTGTGAGGGTATTTTCTTACGTTGGAATATCGATTCCTGTTTTTGTTATGGCTATTGTGCTTCAACTCTTGTTTACTTGGAACATCAAAATATTCCCGACTCAAGGAATGCTTTCGCAGGGACTCGAACGACCCCCCGTTGTAACTGGAATGGTTACCTTAGATTCCTTGATCGCTGGCAGAATTGACGTGTTCGGGAATGTTTTGTGGCACATGGTGCTTCCAGCCATGGCATTGTGCCTGGGAGGTATGCTGCAGGATGCAAGGATAATACGATCTGGAATGGTGGAAAACAAGGATAAGGACTACGTATCGATGGCCACATCTCAGGGTCTGCCTGAAAGACAGGTGATGTTCAAATACTTGCTCAAGCCTTCCCTGATTCCAGCCGTCACTGTTATGGGGTTGGACATAGCGGCACTGATGGCTAATGCGTTCTTGGTAGAGATGGTGTTCAATTGGCCAGGATTCTCCAAGCTTGGAATTACACTCATGCTGAACAAGGACCTCAACGGCATAGTCGCACTGGTATTGGTATTGGGAGTCATCTATGCCGTTGCCAACATCGTTGTAGACGTAATAGTAGCGTACTTGGATCCCAGAATTAGGTTGATGGAGCGGGGTGAATAAATGCGAATACCGGAAATCATGAGGAAAATCTTCGTCAAGTACGATGTGAAGAGAAAATGGTATAGATTCTCCCGCAGTTCCCTGTCAAAAGTGGGGCTGGTCATCGCGCTGGCCTCTGTGTTTCTTGCCTTGGCGGCACCATACGTGACTCCCTATCCTAAACATGCCGGCCTAGTCACAAATTTCAAAGACAAGTTTGAACCTCCAAACCTAAGCTATCTGTTTGGGACGGACGAACTTGGAAGAGACGTTCTGACTAGGACCATCTTTGGATTTCAGTATTCTCTCATGATGGCCGCAGTAGTGTTGGCACTGGTTGTACCTCTAGGAGTGATCTCGGGCCTGATAGCAGGATACTACAGGGGAACCTGGATCGACACACTGATCATGAGAGTATCGGACGTGTTTATCGCAGTCCCTCCACTCGTGCTGGCATTGTCAATAGCTGCCGTATTGACTCCCAGCCTGTTCAACGCCATGATGGCAGTTTCACTCATGTGGTGGCCATGGTACACAAGGTTGACATATAACGCCGCATCAGGTCTGAGGAATGAATATTTCGTCCAAGCCTCAGAGGTAATGGGCGTCAGCCCTCTCCGCATAATATTCAGCGAAATCCTACCTAACTGCCTCGGTCCGATCCTGACAAAGATAACCCTAGACGTCGGCTGGGTCATACTTCTAGGCTCGGCCCTCAGCTATGTAGGATTGGGTGCTCAACCTCCGACTCCTGATCTTGGCACAATGGTTGCCAACGGCGGAAATTACATGCCCGATGCGTGGTGGATAAGCATATTCCCAGCGATAGCAATCTCCATCATAATTCTAGGCTTCAACCTACTAGGAGACGGAATCCGAGACATATTCGTAGAGGAGGCAAGATAAACGGACACTCTCTTGGATGTCAAGGACCTTTCTGTAGGCTTCAAGACATTCATGGGCAAATTGAAAGTCCTGAACGGAGTGGACTTCAGCGTCAACAAAGGAGAGAAAGTGGGAATCATCGGAGAATCTGGTTGCGGTAAGACTACTACCATGAAGTCTATTCTAAGAATTCTTGCAACCAACGCTGTCGTGGAAGGTGGAGAAATACGCTTCAGAGGTCATGAAATGCTCTCACTTGACAAGAAAAAACTGAACGAGGTGAGAAGAAAGAACTTAACCATGATATTTCAAGATCCTACTTCAGCCCTCAATCCAGTATTTAAAGTGGCAAGCATACTCGGCGATGTTATCAAGTCTTCAGGTAATATAGACGGCGGAAAAGTCACGAAGCAGCTGGTTCGAGAGAAGTCTTTGGACGCCCTCAAAGAGGTCTCACTGCCAGACCCTGAAAGAGTCTTGGACAGTTACCCGTTTCAGCTGAGTGGAGGCATGAGACAAAGAGTCTGCATTGCGATGTCGCTGGCTACTGCCAAAGATCTGCTCATTGCAGATGAGCCAACCACCAACCTTGATGTTACAATACAGGATCAGGTTCTGCGTTTAATGAAGGATCTTGTTAACAAGAAAAACCTGTCAATTATCTTGATATCCCATGCCCTTGGAGCAATAAGAAACACGGTCGATACTGTCTATGTTATGTACGGTGGATGCATGATTGAAGCTGCAGCAACAGGAAGACTGTTCTCAAACCCAATGCATCCTTACACTCAAGGGCTGTTGAAATCTGTTCCAAAATTGACTGGAGCAGGTTTCTCAGAGGGCATCCAGGGAAGAATTCCCGACTATATAGACCCGCCGACCGGTTGCAGGTTTCATCCTCGTTGCGAGTACGCATTCGAAATTTGTAAGAAAGAGAAACCTCGGCTCCTGAAAGCTAATGCCGACAACCATAGAGTTGCCTGCTGGCTCCACAACAAGAGATGAGTCATGATGGACAAAAGTGAGGATCTGCTAGTAGTACAGAACTTGACAAAACACTTCAAAACCTCTTTTGGGGTTGTGAGGGCAATTGACGACACAAACTTCACGATTAAACCGGGCGAGACATTCGGCCTAGTGGGAGAATCTGGCTCTGGCAAGAGCACCACAGGATTCGTAATAATGGGTATCTACACACCAACGTCAGGCAAGATACTGTTCAAGGGGCAAGACATTTCGGTGCACACGAAGAAGCGTCCGAAATACCTCAAGAAGGATCTGGCGATTGTCTTTCAGGATCCAGCCTCTTCCTTGAATCCAACCAAAACAGTCCGAGACGTGGTAGGACAACCCCTGAAGGTGCATGGACTGGCTAAAGGGCATGATGAGTACGAAAAGAGAGTTTCTGAACTTCTTGATGCGGTGGAACTGCCTCCTGGTGATTTCAAGAACAGGCGACCTAGGGACTTGGGCGGCGGTGAAAGGCAAGCAGTCGCGATAGCGAGGGCTATAGCAACCAACCCGTCTCTGATAGTTCTTGACGAACCTACGTCAGCTCTTGATGTTTCGATTCAGGCGAAAATCATGAAGGTGCTTATGAGGCTGCAGAAAGAACTCAACCTCTCATACCTGTTCATAACGCATGACCTGAGCCTCATGAGAAACGTTTCGTCAAGGGTGGCAATAATGTATTTGGCCAAGATCGTGGAGTTTGCTCCAACCGCAGTTTTCTTCCAGAATCCGTTGCATCCCTACACTCAAATGTTGCTTTCATCTGTGCCCGTGCTTACCGATGAAGAGGAGAAGTTGAAGCCGCAGGAGATAGTCTCGACGGGCGAGGTTCCGAGTGCTATTAACCCTCCACCAGGCTGCAGATTCCACACTAGGTGCCCCTTCGCAATGGAGACCTGCAAAGTCAACGAACCGACTTTCGTGATGGTTGAGCCGGATCACTACGTAGCCTGCCATTTAATGACAAAATGATTTTATCTTTTCTAGTGAATTAAGCTACTCGACACGTCAATCGTGCTATGGGTCCTGCGGAAGAACGTTACAAAAAGGAGATTGCAAGATTGGTCAATATGAAAGTGTTTACAGATAGAATGAAGGTGCTTAGGAACAGTGGGAAGAAGGCTGAAATTGACGCTTTCCTCGTTGTCTCGGACAAGAATATGCGGTATCTTGCCGGGTTCTCGGCCTTGGCAATAGAGAGATTCGCAGGGATACTAGTTCCAGTTGACGCAGGCAATCCGATAGTGATTGTGCCAAAACTTGAGGAGTCAAAAGCAAGAGAAAGGTCCGCGTTCAAGGATATCAAGACTTACTCTGACTCCGAGAATCCTGCCGTTATGCTTGAAAAGGCAGTGAAAGAGTTGGGATTGGAGGGGGCGACTTTCGGAGTCGAAGGTTTCTTACCGTTCAGATTCTACAGAATGCTAGTTGGCTGCTCTTCAGACATAAAGACCAGAGACGCTTCAGTCTTGTTCAGCGAGCTTAGAGTTGTAAAATCTGAAGAGGAATTGGGACTGATAAAAAAGGCGGCAGACGTGGTTGCTGAGGGAATAAGAGCGGGAATCGATTTCATCAAGCCCGGAGTAAGCGAATTGACCATTTCTTGCCAGATAGAGCGAGTGATAAAAGAAAGCGGTGGCGAAAGCATACCCTTCTGCATAGTTCTTTCAGGCTCGAATTCAGCTCTTCCTCATGGAGAAACTTCAAACAGGAAAGTAGGACAGAAGGACGTAGTGTTGATGGATGTCGGGGCAGTATACAAGGGTTACTATGGGGATCTTACTCGAACAGTGTTTGTTGGAGGAGCGACAAAGAAAGAAAGGGAAATCTATGATGTTGTCGCCGAGGCCCACGAGAAAGCCATAGGAAGCGTCAGACCTGGAATCCAAGCTGAAAAAGTTGACGCGGCTGCAAGAAACGTGATAGAGAATGCGGGGTATGGTCAGCACTTCACGCATCGAACAGGTCATGGGCTAGGTCTGGAGGTGCACGAAGAGCCGTACATCTGTGAAGGCAACAAAATGACATTGCAGCCTGGTATGGCGTTCACGATAGAACCTGGAATCTACTTTTCTGGAAAGCTTGGCGTAAGAATCGAGGACAACATTGCCGTTTCAAACACTGGGAAAAGAATGTTGAGCCACATTTCAAAAGAGTTGACAGTAGTCCAATCATAGTGTAAACATTATTTCTCGAGTTTCTTCTGTTCTTTTATTTGTTTCGCTAGTTGTCGACTCAGGTCGGCGAGAAATTGTTTCAGCTGTGGTTGGCGCCAGAAGTTCTGGGGATCAGCATCCACATATGCCCTTACTTTCATCAGCAATTCATTCCCCTTCATGTCAATATAGTCCGGGAGGAAAGAAAGCATATACAGAGTCTGGACTAGGCGGCAGGCTCCATAATTGCGTTCGGGTCCTAGGGTTCTTTCGGCGCTAGCTATTAGAAAGCAGGTTATCTCAAACAGATAGTCGTCTCCAGTTTTCTCCTTCACTTTCCTACCTTCTTGAAAATGAGTTCGTCAACTGATAAACGCTTGATGACAGCCGGTTTCTCATCGGGGCAGCCGACTGTAATGAGAAGCACCGGTTCAAGATTCGGCGGTATATTGAGTAGTTCTTTCACGGTTTCAACTGCGAAACTGCCGATGGGACAGCATCCGACGCCTCTCGAATGCGCATACAACAGTATGTTCTGCATCGCTGCGCCGACGTCCATTTTACTCCAATCTGTCTCTCGGTTCTTGTTTATGCATATCACTATTAGCGCCGGCGCAGCTTTCAACCACCCCGGAGACACTGATTTCAGACCGCTTACCATGTCTTCATCGTTTACCAGCAGAAACTTCCAAGGCTGCGAGTTACCGGCCGAGGGTGCCCAACGAGCTGCTTCGATTAGTTTGATCAATTCCTCCATTGGGAACGGTTCGGTCTTGTATTTTCGGACGCTCCTCCGTTGCGTGATCACTTCCATCAATTGTTGGTCGTTCACACTAGATCCCCGCATAGTCTTGCCAGATTGACTCAGCAGAAATCTTATAAGCTTTTTGAACAGAGCTAGTTGACGAAATTTAAACTATCGAAGACGTGACCTGTATGATTGAAAAAGAAAAACTTGTGAACGGCGTCATCAACATGCTCAAAGTGAACATGGGTTTGAAGGACGGAGAAAAAGTCGTCGTCGTAACCGATATTCCCACCGTAGCAGAGTGGGCGACAAAGCCGAGTGAAAAACTGACCGAAGCCGTGGAAAGATCACTGTTGGCCAAAATGGTAAGCGAGGTCGCAGCCGAAAAGTTTCCCAAGAACCATATTGAATTCTTCACGTATCCATCGATAGGCAAACACGGAACCTATCCAGGAAAAGAAGTTGAAGACAAAATGAAGAGCGTGGACGTGGCTATCGCGATTACCACTTACTCGCTTACTCACACAGATGCGCGGGTCAACACCTGCAAAGCAGGTGGAAGAGTTGCCAGCATGCCGATGTTTGTAGCTGGCATGTTCTACAAAGGTGGACCGGTGGCAGCAGACTACCGCGGAATAGACAGGGAGACGAAAAAGATCGCAGAATGGATAACAAAAGCGAACGAAGCAAGAGTCACTTCTCCAGGAGGCACTGACATCACCTTCAGCTTGAAAGGCAGAAATGGTATGGTTGATGCAGGAATCTTCACCGAGAAAAGCTCATGGGGCAACTTGCCATCAGGGGAAGCTTACTGCGCACCTGTCGAAGGAACAGCCAACGGCAAACTCGTCGTGGAGCCAAACTGGTACCCAGACCTTAAAGAAAAAATGACGTTCGTTTTTAAGAATGGCCATGTCGCAGAAATAATTGGCGGCGGAAAAATCGGCGACGAATATCGAACAATGTTAGACTTCAGCAAGAATGGGGAACCTTATATCTCTAGAAGAAACCTTGCCGAGCTGGGAATTGGAACAAACCCTAACGCGAAGCGTCCTGACAACATTCTCGAATCAGAGAAGATCAAAGGAACAGTTCATATGGCAATCGGAGACAACTCCCACATGGGCGGAAAAGTTTCCGCGGACCTACATCAAGACTTCGTCATTCCGAAGCCCACATGGATGCTTGACGGAAAACCAGTCATGAAAGAAGGCAAACTGCTGGCGTAAACACAATTCTCTTTTCTTTCCCTTTTTTGATATTCCTATACAAAAAAGCCCCAGTACACATTTCGAATCAAATGATGCTTGAAGTTAACGCGACATAAGAATTAAATATCGATCGCAACAGACTTCGCGTAGGTGAAAAAAGTGTCTCTGTATATGGAACTAGCAAAAGCCGCACATACCTTGGTCAATGACGTCTTATTGATAAAAAAGGGAGAAGAGGTGCTGATTTGGGGAGACACCGCGTGCGATGAGGCAGTCTGCAAAGCGACAGCCAGTGCCGCATACACGGCAGGCGCTACACCCGCCATTGTTCTCTTTCAGACAAAGGCAAATCCCATGGAGGAACCGCCCAAAACGTTGGCAGCGGCAATGATGAACGCCGATGTAACCATATAGTACGCCATGCAGTATCTATTGTACACCAAAGCCCAGATTGAAGCCCTGAACAAGAGAAACCGCGCTTACATCTGTCTGACAGGCTGTGACACTGAAGGAATGGTCAGAACCATCGGGATGGTGAACTACAAGAAGATGATTGAGCTTGGAGACAAGCTGGGGGAACTGACCGGCAAAGCCGACGAGATTAGAATAACGAGCCCGGCTGGCACGAACTTCACGGGGAAGATTGGAGGACGCCCGGTCGAGAACTACGGCAGCACTGCTGACAAGAGGAAATATGTAATGTTAGGCGGCCAGACTGGATGGGCCTGCCTTGAAGAAAGTCAGAACGGAACCTTGGCGTTTGACGGAAATCTGTGGCCGCCAGACGAAGTTCGAGCCAACATTAGAACACCAATAAAGCTGAAAGTGGCAAGAGGCATAATAAAAGAGATATCCGGAGGCATCGAGGCAGACATATTCAGGAAATGGATGACAAGCTTCAAAGATGAAAACATGTATCGGATAGCCCGCATATGCTACGGATACAACCCCGGCGCCAGAATCACTGGAAACATAGCCGAAGTCGCCAAAGAGTATTCGGCGTCGTTCAAGTTGGCTGGGGAACCCAGGGTCCGCTAATCAGACCCGACCTCGGAGGCAAGCTTGGCTGGCGTGCGGCGGCTCACTGCGACGGGATTATGCTGAACCCGACCGTCTACTTGGACGACGAAATCATAGAAGAAAACGGGAAATATGTCCACCCCGAGCTGGCTAAACTCGTGAAAGAACTGTAACATCGCACCAACCCGTTCTTCTTTTCCAAACAAGACCAAACATTTAATTCTCCTGTCCGAAAATGCTCGGAAATCATTCAGCATCAGTTATGCGTGAAAAATGTGGATTGCCTCATAGTAGTTCGAGAATGCTAGAATCGAGATTGCCAACGCTATCGATGCCAACTCGATTTTCGAGAGTCTCGGGAAACTCCACCCTTGTTTTCCTCTGCGTTCTGAACCGTCGCCAGGTTCTTCATGAAATGTATGAAGGTTGAACGTGGCGGAAGATATCAAGGTGTAAGATGAAATCTCGTAAATTCCGCTCCCGTAGAATAGAGTTGTCAAGGAGGGCAAAAACCTGCCAGGACCGGGAATCAAGAACGAGTTTGTTCCAAGCAGAACGCCATACATCCCCCAATGGTAAAACACCAAAATATATCCGAGCGGGACACCCTTCAATCGGGCGAGATTGCCAAACACAATGGGGATGCAGCCAATACATATGTTCCACAGAAAAATCCGCACGAAAGTTAGCGCCTCGTTCTCGGCCTTAACTAGGACATAGAACGCACCGGAGCCTCCGCGGGCGACAGACTCTGGAAGGGCTTTGAAGCTAAAGATCCAAGCCAGAAGCAAAATTAGGAGACCCATGATCCACATGCTGCCAAATCGTATTGCTATATTCTCGCTTCGAGTTGTTTTCAATTGGATCTCCAGATTATATTTGCCGGCGACTTTATTTATGGATAGCGCGCGCAATTCTAACAAATCGTTTTATAGTCTCTGAACAACTGAGAAGTAGGGATCTCAAATGACTTTCGAGACAGACTATCTCAAGATCCTTGGCCACATCGGGAACTTCACAAGAAACGTGACAGGAACAAGCGTCGTTGACGCGTATTTTGGACCTGAAAACCTCTCTCCGGACAAAATCAAAGAGCCTCTTCCGCCAGAAGAACAGTTGACGAGTCTTGACACTATGATAGAGCGGTGCCGAGACATAAGGGATGAGTTGAAAAGAGTTGCCATAACGAACGATCTTGAATCTCTGAAAGTTGTTGTGAGATGGGTTTCTGGAGAAGACATTCCTTATGTGAAGTTGGTGGAAGGCATTTTCGGTATGACTCCACTAAAATTCACGCAGAAAGAGATCAGCAAAGCACAGCAAGCCGCAAAAGACGCTTGCCATACCCTTCCTGGAACGGATGTTTTTGAAAAAATAGTGAAATGGGAGGAAAAGGGCAAGGTCTCTGGCGACGCTTTGAGGAAGATAATAGACACTGAATTTGTTGAGCGCACTCGGGAAATAGTAGACCTATTTGAGAAACGCATCTTTGACCATTTTCCAACAAAAGTCGAAAATAACGGCGTCATTTACAAAGCTGTGACCGACGAGCCTTGGAACGGATACAACTATTATCAAGGCAACTACACGAGCATAAACGTATTTAACGTTGACAAAACCTTCAACAGAAACCGGCTGTTATTTGCACTTTACCATGAGTATGAACATCACGCAGCAAATCTGTTCGAGGAAAAATATTACCGCGAGAACGGGGCAATAGACTTGTGTGCCATATTACTGCACACAAAACGCAACATAATCAGCGAAGGAACAGCTAACTGCGCCCAAGAATTCCTTGAACTGCCCCATGAAGGGGAAAACGCCAAACTTGTCCAAGCATTGACAAACCTCCGTGACATGATAGGCCTCAACGTTGCTTACGCGCTGAACGTGGAAAACAAAGATGATGAGACTGTCGCTGAGTATGTATCTACTGAAGGTTACGTGCCAAAAGAGGAAGCAATGAAAAACATCAGATTCAGTAAACCTTTCACTCCAGCAGGCAAACTGAACTTCTTCAAACCCTACATTTACACATACTTTTTCGGCAAGAAAGACTACGTTTTGCCTACATATCAGAAAGCCAGGAAAAAAGGCAAACTGAAAGAATTCTTTCAGATACTATACTTGCATCCGTACTCACGGTCAACCGCAACTTGGAAGACGGCTTTCTCACATATCTAAACGCTCAGTCGCTCGTATTGCAGGAGAGTTTATTGAGAACTATGAGACTGGAAAGTGGTTGGCTCGTGAGTTCAAATAACTCGTTACTCTTAGCGCGTGCGTGTTTGCTTAGGGCTTTCATATGCTCGACGATCAGGTTGAATTCGGCTATTTCCCAAAAACCACATGTCGAAAGCAACACTACTCTAGCGCGCGCGCCAGACGACAACTGCCGCCGACCTTTTCCACAATGCTATAGAAAGGCTCAAACCAAGCTCCGTGCACGAGAGGAACCTAGGGGGGAGGGGGGTAGCCTGCTTTCCAGCTTGAAACAACAAGAAGGACAACAGACACCAACGCATCAGACTAGGCTCATGTGTTCTTCGTTATGGTTACCGTTCCTTTGTTAGCGTCTACTTTAACTAAGTCACCCGTGCTTATTGCCTCCAACGGGTCCCTTTCCAACCGGTTAACAAGTGGAACCTGCGCTATAAACGCGGTCACGACCAGCACGGTTTCAACATCTTTCACGATCATCGCCTTGGGCGCCAGACCATTCTTAACAAGCTTAAACAACCCATCTATCTGAACGACCGAGCTAGCCTTCCCAGAAGGAAAAACGAGCACCCGGTTTGAAATTGTCTCCCCAAATAGTTCATGAGACTTCTCTCTGACAACGCCCGTCTTGGGGTCAGTAAGGTAGAAGCATACTGGCTCATGAGACACCAGCGCCTCTCCCTCGCCGTATCCCCCAACGATCTTGTGACACCTCAAAGAAATGCTCACCTCCTTCATCCCCATCTCCCCTTGACCGCGGCGTTGACGCAATCTTCAAGCCTTCCGACCACAACCTCTTTGAACCGCCTGTAATAAGCACACTTCGGAGAATCCGTCATCCCCACCTTCTGCTTGTACGCTATCCAGCATGGTTCATCAATACACGTGTCAGCCACCAAATGCCCACCCGCTTTTTCAATCTGACTCGAGTACCCGATTCTGTCAGCCAAGAGTTTCGCAGTCGCCGAAGTGCACACCCAGAAAGCAACGCCATCGTGTATCCTCTTCCCATCCAACAACCCCGCAACCTCAGCCACCTGCTTAAGCGTGTAATGCGGACAACCTAACTGAACAAAGTCAATTTCACCCGCTGTCGTCTGCAACTCTTCACGCACCTCCTTAAGCTCCGCATCCGTAACGACCGCTCTTTCTTTAGGAACGTCCCCATGAAAAGCCTGATCCACAGAGGAAGCCTCCATAGTGTACTCTGGCATGTAGAACATCGAAACAGCACCAGAAGTGTTGGACATGGCACAGAAATTTATAAACTCCTCAGTGCTCGGTCTCCTGTCTATTCCAGTCAACACAGGAATCCCATAGGCCACAATCTTGCCAACGTAATACCCCAGCAAAGAATAATCAAACTCGTCCGTAAGAGTCGCTTTGACTTCAACAAGATGCGTGGCTTTTCTGTTCTCTTCTAGCAGAAGCCCATACTCAGGTGTCTTTCCGATCACCCCCGCGGCCAATGCACTCTGTGCCGCTTCCCGATTCGTGTGAGCACCGATTACCGAGTTAACATAAGGCGTTGCACTCGATTCAGAAAAAGACACAACCTCACCGTACAACGGAATGTTCTCGTTGAGATACGGGACGCAACTCCAACTCAATATTGCTCCGAGTCTTCTATAGGCTTCCACAACTTTTTGCGCCACGCTGGCCTCATCTTTGGGAATATTGGAAAACATTCTATGAAAGTAGCCGATGTCATAAACCGGATTGGTGCTTGTGGGCACTTGGCACCTCGCACCACCGTTCGCCAGGAGTTCTGCAAAATACAAGTCTCCCTCTTGACCGCTTGCGGCAGCGTGCGCACGCGTTATAGGAACCATTCTCCGAGCATCGTACGCGTCGCCTATTGCAGCCAATAATTCCAAGGCTTTCTGCGTTCCGATGCCTGACTTTCCCTTTAGTATTCCTTCGTCTTCCTTTGAAAGATACAATTCAATTCACCTTTTCTCTAGCATACATTCTGATGCTTTCCTTCAACAAAATTCAGGACGTTTTCGACGCAAATATCAGAGCATCTCGCCTCGGCTTCGGCCGTATTGAACCCAACGTGTGGAGAAAGCACCGTGTTTTCGAGTTTGAACAACGGGTTATTTTTGTGAGGGGGCTCATTTTCAAAGACGTCCAACCCTGCACACGATATTTTGCCCGATTTCAAAGCATCAATTAGGGCGTCCTCGTCTATCACTTTTCCTTGAGAAGTGTTAACGATTACAGCGCCCTTCTTCATGGTAGCGATCTCCTTTTTTCCAATCAGCTTTTCGGTTTCCGAGTTCAGGGTCACGTGGTTGGTGATCACGTCACTCTTTCTCAGTAATGTTTCAAGGTCAACGTATTCCAGCCCAATGTCTCGTGCTTTTCTTGGATTCGGATACTTGTCGTAGCCCAAGAGCTGCATTTTGAAGGTTCGCCCTATCTCGGCCACTCGAAGTCCAATGGCTCCCGTGCCTACGATTCCAAGGGTTTTACCAGCTAATTCAGTTCCCCCAAAAGGTCTCCAGTCAAATTTCCCAGTCCTCACGTGTTTATCGGCCAATATTACTTTCCTGGCTGCGGCCAACAGGAGAGCGAACGTGTGTTCGGCCACGGACTCCGTTGCATAGCCAGGAACGTGTGTCACTACGATGCCCTTCTTCTTGGCAGCTTCAAGGTCAACGTAATGGCAGGTCGTTGCCCATATTGAAATCATCTTGAGTCTTCTGGCACAGTCTAAGACGGGTTTCGTCAAATTGCTCCAGCCGACAATTGCTATGTCAGCTTCCTTAATGCGCATCTTCAACTCTTCCGTGTCTTTTGGGGGAGTTTTGAAGACTTTCAGTTTCCCGATAGTTCGCAGTTTCTCAATGTGCTTTCCTTCTAAGTGGACGTGATCAAGAACGACTATTTTCATTTCAAGCCCTTTTCTAGCATATCGTAGCTTGACTTAAGTTTGTTGTGCAACGGTGCTTGCATTCTTTATTATGTCTTTCCCAGATGCAGATTGGCGACGGAAATTGGCACGCTGTTGGCTGGACTCTGGATTTCGCTAATCGTGCTCGTGTTCAGAATTTCTGATTCTTTATTTGAATAAGGAAGTGCATCTTGGTGCGGGAATATTGCCTTTCATAAGGCTTTTATAGCTGATGACTTGTGGTAATGTGTGTCTATATTTGAAGGCCAAGGTGCTCAAATGGAACCTAGCAAGAAACCGCTCAACGTTCTCATTAAGCAATTGAACGCGGGGATCGCAGTTGTTCTCAAGAACGGCGGCGAATACAAGGGCAAAATGATCAAGTGCGATGGTCATATGAACATATTGTTGGAAGGAGCGACAGAATCCAAAGACGACCAGCTGATAACGAACTATGGCAATGTTCTGCTTCGCGGCAACAACGTACTCTACATAATGCTCGATGTGCCTACACGATAAGCGTCTTGCTTTCTCCTGTTACGTACTTGAAGCTTTCTTGAAGGTCGATTTTTAACCCGTGCTTTCTTTCAAAATATTGTGCGACGTTCTGAAGGTCACGTTTCAGAAGATCCGTCGCGTTTGGATGTTCTTTCTTAACGTATTGTGGCCAATCGATTATCAAGACGTGTTTGTTTTGTTTCAGGAGGATGTTGTATTCGCTTAGGTCTGCGTGGATTATTCCTGCTTTGAGGTAAGCTTTCCGCGTGTTTCGCAGTATCTCCTTGAGGATTTTCTCGGGTCTTGCGAGTCTTTTCCAGTGGGCAAGTTCTGCGCCTTCAATCATTCCCATGGCGATGACGTGGCGGTTTTGGCTCAACGGCTCTGGGACGGCCACTTTCTTTGGAAAGAGAAGTTTCAGCGCTTGAAATTCCCTTTCGGCCGCGAGTCGGGATTGGTAAAGCCATCGGGCGGTGGGTTCTGTTGAATAGCCTCTTTTTCGGACCGTTTGTCGGAAGCTTATTCTTCCCAGCCTGTGGAATTTGATGGCGATTCGTTCGCCCTTTGGGTTCAGGGCGTCGTAGACGTCTGCTTCTTTGCCAACTCCCAGTGGTTTGCCGAAAGCTTCGAGGACGCCGGCTTTTACGAGTGCGTTTATGGCTAGGCAGTCGTATCCAGCGTAATTTAGGGTGTAGCCAGTGTAGACTGTTCGTATTTGATATATCAAACCTAGTTTGTTGAGTCGGCTGAGTCTGAAGTCTGTTTCTCTTAGCAAATCGAATTTGGTGAATCTTGCTATTTGTTCTTTTGGGACAAACTCGTGTTGGCTCATTCCTGTCTCTATTGCTTGGAGGACTCGGAAGTCTTCGCTCACCAACTTACAGAAGATTCCAACGGCAACGTCGGCGGAGGACATGATGAGATGGAATAGGTGTTGTTTAACTAATAAATATCATCAGGTGGCAGTGTGAC
>Ga0315285_10001957_pt1 | contig 21641 bp, 17 predicted proteins | sample YL17G09_36_MG_FD_203698 | JGI IMG/M metagenome (GOLD analysis project Ga0315285, IMG submission 203698) | Sediment microbial communities from Yellowstone Lake, YNP, Wyoming, USA - YL17G09_36 | ecosystem: Environmental > Aquatic > Freshwater > Lake > Sediment | place: USA: Wyoming | collected...
TTGCGCGTGCAGAGCGTCCGCCACCAGGTTCTGTCACTCCGCCTCGCCGGGCGGGGTTACAAAAAGATCATGAAAACCCTGTTCCATGCGGTCCAACAGGCCGCATAAGTGCGAAAGTCGAACTAAGCGATTGGCAATGCGGAATGGGCGAGCTTCCTCCGATATCAACTGTTCCTCTCTGTGCCTCCGTGTCTCTGTGGTTTAATTCCAGGGTAACGTGATGCCGGTTTCGTACGACCTGATGCGGCCAACGACGCTCGAGCGTGAGCCGGACCACGAGGACCGCTGGGTCCTGAACTACGGCCCGCAGCACCCGGCGACGCACACCACCTTCCGGATCGTGCTCGAACTGGAGGGCGAGCGCATCGTCAACTGCATCCCGGACATCGGTTTCCTGCACAGTGGCTTCGAGAAGCTCGGCGAGCACCTGGACTACAACCAGTACGTCGTCATCGTCGAACGAATGAACTACGTCTGCCCGGTCAGCAACGACATCGTCTGGCACATGGCGTGCGAGAAGCTGTTCGGTATCGACATTACGCCGCGCTGCAAGGCCATCCGCACCATTCTCGCCGAGCTGGGCCGCATGCAGGACCACCTGCTGAACATCGGCGTCACCGGCCTCGACCTGGGCGCCTTCACCGCGTTCCTGTACGCCTTCAACGAGCGCGAGATCATCAACGATCTGGTCGAGGCAGTGAGCGGCTCGCGCTTTCACCCCAGCAACACGCGCATCGGCGGGCTCGCCCAGGACGCGCCGCCGGGCTGGACGGACCAGGTGCTGGACTTCGTCCGGAATCGCATCCCGCCGGCGCTGCGCGACGTGGAATCTCTGCTGTTGCGCAACCGCATTTTCATGGAGCGGACCAAGGGCATCGGCATGATCAGCCACGACGACGCCATCAACTGGTCGCTGACCGGCCCGGTGGCCCGCGCCAGCGGCGTCAAACGCGACCTGCGCAAGGACGAGCCTTATCTGTGCTACGCCGACAATTGGGACGGCCAGGGCGCGCCCGCGGTCGATTTCCAGGTGCCGATCGCCTATGGCGCGGACGCATATTCGCGCTTCCTCGTCCGACTCGAGGAGACGCGGCAGGCGTGTCGGATCATCGAGCAGGTTGTGGAGATGATGCCCGCGGGACCGATCAACGTGTCGGCTGACGACCGCCTTGTGCTGCCCGACAAGCGCGAGGTCTACTTCTCGATCGACGGACTGATCCACCATTTCGAGAAGATCATGACCAACCGCGGCTTCACGCCGCCGCTCGGCGAGGCGTACGCCGCGAACGAGACCTCCAACGGCGAGCTGGGGTATTACGTGGTCAGCGATGGCGGAAAGGTGCCCTGGCGGGCCCGCACCCGCCCGCCGAGCTTCATCAATTACCAGGTGTTCCCGAAGCTGCTCATCGGGCACCAGATCAGCGACATCCCGGTGGTGCTGAACAGCCTGAACATCATTGCGGCGGAGCTGGACCGGTGAGCGGTGACGACGGGTCAGAAACGCATCGGGCTGCGCAGCGGGTTGGTGAGCCCGCGTACCTGCGGTTGGTGCCGGATTTCAGGGGACAAGTCATGGCCGTGAAGCAGGTCGAGGAGCTCCTGAAGAACGTCAGCACCGCCCTGGAGGAGGCCGGGGTGGATTACGCGGTGATCGGGGGAAACGCCGTGGCCGCATGGGTAACGACGGTCGACCCGGGCGCTACTCGGGCCACGAAGGATGTAGATATCCTCGTGCGGCGAGCCGACCTGGAAAGGCTACGCGTGGCGCTCGAGCCAGTCGGGCTCATTCCGGCCGAGGTCCACGGCGTGTGGATGTTCCTCGCGCGTTCGTACCCCAATCCGGCAACCGGCGTGCACCTGGTATTCGCGAACGAGATCATCCGGCCGCACTACAGGTACCCACCACCGGACCCCGCGACCGGCACGCGCAGCGCGCTGGGCTTTCGGGTTATCGATCTGCTGGCCCTGGTGGGCATGAAGCTACAGGCTTTTCGCAGGATCGACCAAGTCCACATTGAGGATTTGCTGCGCGTCGGGTTAATCGATGACGCGCTGGCCGCGCAGTTGCCAGCCGATCTTCGTGACCGACTGGATGAAATTCAGCGGACAATGGCGGATTAAACCCGGAGACGGGCAGTGAGTTGGCGGACCATCGATCGCAAGACCGTGGTGGAAGACGAGCTGGGCCCGGGCCTGAGCGATGCGGCCCAGGACAAGATCCGCTCGTTCTTCCCGCGCTACCCGACCCGGCGGGCGGCGCTGCTACCGGCCCTGCACATCGCGCAGGACGAGATCGGCTACCTCTCGCTGCGGGCGATGCGCGAGATCGCCGCCCTGCTCGAGCTGCCGCCCGCGGCGGTCATGGACATCGTCAGCTTCTACACCCACTTTTGGACGCGCCCGAAAGGGCGGAAGACGATCGTGCTCTGCCGGTCGCTCACGTGTGAGCTCATGGGCGGCCGCGCGGTCCTGGAAGCGCTACAGCAGAAGCTCGGCATCGGCGAGCACCAGACCACGCCGGACGGTGAGTACTCGCTGATGACCGAGGAATGCCTGGCGGCGTGCGAGCATGCCCCGTGCATGCTGATCAACGAGAAGCTGCACAAGTGCGTGCAGGTGGAGGATTTGGACCGGATTCTGGCGGATCCGGAGAACGACCAGCTCGCCGTGCCGCGGAGCGACCGGTTCGACGCGCCGGCAACCGATTGACCGACGCGGCGCGCAATTGGAATCAGAACCCCGCACGCAAGTGCGGGGCCGTGGCCCCGGTCCGCCGCGGCGGACGGCCGGGGTTCGGACCGACAACATGGCGTTTGAACCCGTCTTGATGAAACACTTCGGCGTCCCCAACAGCACGGCGCTCGCCGTCTACCAGGCCGACGGCGGCTACGCGGGAGCGGCTAAAGCCCTGCGCATGAAGCCCGACGACCTCGTCGAGCTGGTCCAGAAGGCCAACCTGCGCGGCCGCGGCGGGGCGGGCTTCCCGGCCGGCATGAAGTGGAGCTTCCTCCCCAAGGACCGCACGATCACCTACCTGTGCGTCAACGCCGACGAGTCCGAGCCGCCCACGTTCTCCAACCGCGTGCTGATGGAGAACGACCCGCACATGCTGCTCGAAGGCATCCTCATCGCCGGCTATGCCACGCGGACCGCGGTCGCGTACATCTACCTGCGCGGCGAGTTCATGGAGCAGTTCCATATCCTCCAGCGGGCGCTCGATGAGGCCTACGCCGCCGGCTATTTCGGGAAGAACATCCTCGGCACCGGCTATGACCTGGAGTGCTACATTCACCGCGGGGCTGGGGCGTACATCTGCGGCGAGGAAACCGGGCTGATCGAAAGCCTGGAGGGTAAGCGCGGCTGGCCGCGGATCAAGCCGCCCTTCCCGGCCGTCGAGGGGCTGTTTCGCCAGCCGACGGTGGTGAACAACGTCGAGACGCTGGCCTGCCTGCCGCACATCCTGACGCGCGGGTTGGACTGGTGGCTGTCGCTGGGCACAGAGAACTCCAAGGGGCCAAAGATGTATTGCATCAGCGGCCCCGTGAACCGGCCGGGCTGCTACGAGGGCCCGCTCGGCATCTCCTGCCGCGAGCTGATTTATGGGCAGGATTTCGGCGGCGGCCTGCGCGAGGGCAAGAAGGTCAAGGCGGTCTTCCCCGGCGGGCTGTCGATGGGTGCGCTGCGCGGCGATCTGTTCCCTAAAGCGCCGAACGGCCAGATCGACCCCCGGCAGGATTACGACGAACTGGATTGCTTACTGGACTTTGACGATCCGCGGCGCTACGACCTGCTGGGCCTTGGGACCGCGGCGGCGGTCGTGGTGCCGGAGGACGTGGATATCCGCGACGTGCTGGTCAACGTGACGCGCTTCTTCGGGCACGAGTCCTGCGGGCAATGTACGCACTGCCGCGAGGGCACCGCGTGGATGTACAAGATCGCCCAGCGGATGCGGGCCGGCGCGGGCCGCCCGCTGGACCTCGACCTGCTGGTCGAGACCGCCCGTAACATGGGCATGATGCCCGGCATGAGCATCTGCGGTCTGGCGGACGGCGCGGCGTGGCCTGTGCGCACCATCGTCCAGAAGTTCCGCCAGGAGTTCGAGCAGCGCATGGCCAAGCAGGAGCCGGATGCGGCGGAGCGGCGAATCCGGCAAGTGAACCCGGCGGCCTATGAGTTGCCGATCCGCGAAGGCCGCGAGACGCTGTACGTTGGCGGGACGTTCTTCCTGCCGTAGTGCAAAGCTCTGCTTTGCACACTCCGCAAAGCGGAGCTTTGTGGCACTGCGTTCTCGGCAAAGCGGAGCTTTGCCCTACCGATTGAGAGCCTATGCCCAAGATCATCATCGACGGTCGCGAGATCGAGTGCCGGGCGGGCATCCCGGTCTTGCAGGCTGCGCTCGAAGCCGGGCGGGACGTGCCGTACTACTGCTACCACCCCGGACTCAGCATCGTCGCGAGCTGCCGCCTGTGCCTGATGGAAATGAAGATGCCGCACCCCAAGACCCACGAGCTGGTCTGGGCGCCGAAGCTCTTCCCGTCGTGCCAGACGCCGGTGCGCGACGGCCTGGAGGTGCGGTTCGATTCCGCCGCCGTCCACGACAACCAGAAGCACGTAATGGAGTACTACCTGCTGAACCACCCGCTGGACTGCCCGGTGTGCGACAAGGCCGGCGAGTGCTACCTGCAGGACTACACCGAGTCCGTCGGGCCGGGCACGTCGCGGATGGTCGAAGACAAGCTGAAAAACCCCAAGAAGGACATCGGCCCGCACACGCTGCTGTACCAGGACCGCTGCGTGCTATGCACGCGTTGCGTCCGGTTCTGCGACGAGATCGCCGGCACGAGCGAGCTGGCCGTGGTCAACCGCGGCAGCCGCGGCGAGATCGACGTGTTTCCCGGCCAGCCGCTGGCCAACCTGGTGCAGGGCAACGTGGTGGACCTGTGCCCGGTGGGTGCGCTGCTCGACAAGGATTTCCTCTTCAAGCAGCGGGTCTGGTTACTGCGGAGCACGAAATCGGTCAGCCCGGCCGACAGCCGCGGGCAGACCATCTGGATCGACTGGAACGCGGAGGGCCTGCACCGCATCCGGCCGCGGTACAACGAGAAGGTCAACGAGTGGTGGATCAGCGACGAGGCGCGCTTCGGGTGGAAGTACGTGCATCGGCCGGACCGCCTGAACCAGCCGCGGGTGCGCGTCGGCGGCACGCTGCGGCCCGAAAGCTGGGAGGCACTGCCGGCGTTGTTACGGACGCGATTCGCCAGTGTAGCGGCCGGCGCCTCCGCCAGTGTAGCGGCCGGCGCCTCGCCGGCTGACGTAGCGTCGGCCCTCCCGGCGCGCCGGGACCGACGTGGCGAGCCGGAACCCTCCCCTAACCCCTCCCTAGGAGGGAGGGGAATTGTGGTCGTGCTCAGCCCGATGATGAGCTGCGAGGAGGCATGGCTGCTCGCGACGTTCATCCGCGGCGTCGCGCCGCAGGCGACGCTGGTGCTCGGCCATGTGCCCGTCGTCGGCCAGGACCAGACCTTTCCCAAGGGCTTCGTGATCAAGGCCGAGAAGTGCCCGAATCGCCGGGGTATCGAGACGATCCTGCAACGCCTCGGCGGCCCGACCGCCGATTTCCGCACGTTCCTCGGCCAGGCGATTGAAGGCCGATTCAACGCCGCCTACGTCGGCGGCGGATATCCCGGCGACTGGGTGACGACGGACGTCGCAAACGCGCTGGCGAAAGTCGAGCTCCTGGTCGTACACGATCTTTTCCCGTCGCGGCTGGACGAGTTTGTCGCGGTGCAGATTCCGGGCGCGACCTGGGCTGAGCGCGAGGGGACGTTCATGAACTGCGACGGCCTGCTGCAGCCGTTCGACCGGGCGCTGCCGCCGCTGGAAGGCGTGAAGGCCGACGGGCAGTTCCTGCACGAGCTGGCCGGGCGGACCGGCCTGTTTCGCGCGAAGAAGGTGCGTGCGGAGCTGGCGGCAGAGATGCCGCAGTTTGCGGAGGTATTCATGCCGCGCGCACTGCCGAAGCACGCGCATTGAGCGTAGCGGCCGGCCTCCGTCCCGGCCGAGGTAGCGTCGGCCCCCCGTGGCCGACGTAGAACGAACGCGGGCTCACTGCTCACAGAGCAGTGGCACCCGGCGGTTGACCCCGTGTCGGCCGATGTAGCGTCGGCCCCCCCGTGGCCGACGTAGAACGCACATGGGCTCACTGCTCACAGAGCAGTGGCACCCGGCGCATTGAGCTTGCGTGCGAGAAGGGACTCTCGCACGAGCAACAGAAAATGCCGTGATCGACAAGAGCGTACAACGCGTTGAACGGCTGCTGCGAAAACCGAGCGTCCTTTTTGGCGCCGGCCTTGTGCTGCTAGCCGTGGTCGCCGCACTGCTCGTGCTCGCCTTCCCGCTCTACAAGGGCCTCCTGTCCAGCCCGTTCTGGTTCCCGATCCTCGTCATGGCGGTCATGCTCGTGGTCATTCTGAGTGCGACCGCCATCTGTATTCTCGCCGAGCGCAAGGTCGCCGGCTTTATGCAGGACCGTTACGGCCCGAACCGCGTGGGCTTCTGGGGCCTGCTCCAACCCGCCGCGGACGGCCTCAAGTTCCTGCTCAAAGAGGACATCATCCCGCGCAACGTCGACCGGCCGCTTTTCCTGCTCGCCCCCTGCCTGGCGCTGATCGTATCGCTGATCGGCTTCGCCATTATTCCCTGGGCCGGCGACGTACGCTGGCCCTGGATGGCGCCCGGCACGGCCGTCTCGACCCAGGTCGCCAGCCTCGACATCGGCGTGCTCTACTTCCTGGCGGTCGGCGCGCTGAGCGTCTACGGCGTCGTGCTGGCCGGCTATGCGAGCAACAACAAGTACTCCTTCTTCGGCGGCATGCGAGCCACGGCCCAGATGATCAGCTACGAGCTGCCCCTGGGCCTGGCCCTCGTGTGCGTGCTCCTGTCGGCCGGCACGCTGCGGTTGGAGGAGATCGTGGCCCAGCAGGCCCGCACTGGCGTGTGGTACGTCTTTATCCAACCGCTGCCGTTTCTGCTTGTGCTCGTCAGCTCGTTCGCGGAGACGAACCGCGCTCCGTTCGATCTGCCCGAGGCGGAGCAGGAGCTGGTCGGCGGCTACCACACCGAGTACAGCGCGATGAAGTTCGCGATGTTCTTCCTGGCCGAATACGCCCACATGGTCACGGGCAGCGCCGTGATGATCGCGCTGTTCTTCGGCGGCTGGCACTTCTGGGGCCTGCCGGGCGTGGAAAACACGGCTTGGTGGGCGATGCTCATCAAGCTGGCCGTGTACCTGACGAAGATCGCCCTGTTCATCGGGCTGTTCATGGTGGTCCGCTGGACGCTGCCGCGGTTCCGCTTCGACCAGCTCATGCGGCTGGCGTGGCAAGCGTTGGTACCGGTCGGCGTGGCGGTGGTTGCCGGAATGGCCCTGCTGACCGCAATCGGCTGGCAGCGCACATGGTGGGCGACCCTGGCCGTGAATTCGCTGGCGCTGGTCGGGATGTTGTGGACGGCCGCCCGATCGCACCGCCCCGTAACCGGCCGCCAAGAGGACCTGCCGCCGGTAGAAGTCGGCGCAGCGTAGCGCCGGACCTCCGTGTCCGGCGCCTGTAGCCGTCGCTGGTGCGAGATTCCCATCTCGCACCTCCAGATTGCGGGATTCCTATCCCGCATCCCGCGGGAATCGATTCCCGCACTCGTCGGTGCGAGAAAGGATTCTCGCACCAGCAAGCTGATGGCTGATGGCTGATAGCTGAGAGCTTCTTCTATGCGTGACGAAGACATCCTCCCGCTCCAGGAACCGAAGCTGACGCCCGCCGAGCGGCTCTATGTGCCGCAGATTCTCGACGGCCTGCGCACCACGCTGCGCCACATGCTCGACCGCCGCCGCCGCCAGGAGGTCGTACACCAGTACCCCGAGGACACCCGCGAGGGCCGCGGCGAGCTGCGTATCGCGAACTACCGCGGCGTACACCGGCTCAACAAGGACCCGGACGGCCGTGTGGCGTGCGTGGCGTGCTTCATGTGCAGCACGGCCTGCCCGGCCCACTGCATCCACATCGTCGCCGGCGAGTCGCCCTGGCCGGACCGCGAGAAATACCCGGTCAAGTTCGAGATCGACGAGCTGCGCTGCATCTATTGCGGCATGTGCGAGGAAGCCTGCCCAGTCGACGCAATCGAGCTGACGCCGAACTACGAGCTCGTCGGCGCCACGCGCGACGAGCTGATCTTCGACAAGGAGAAGCTGCTTCAGGTGTACGAGGAGACGAAAGACGTGAAGCCGCGCAAGAACCCGCCGGTGACGGACTACGGCCTGACCGGCGGACAGAGCAAAGAGGTCGCGCGCCCGAACACACAGCACAAAGTGTAGCGGCCGGCGCCTCGCCGGCCGTAGGAACCGGGTCGGCCGTAGCAGGCGAACCGCCTCACGGCTCGCAGAGCCGTGGCACCCGGCACGCACGCGGCGGCTGGCCGGACTGGGCGAAATGGAGTAAAACGCGTGGCGTGATCGGGCGCCGTGCCGACAGCGAGTGGATGCGAGAGGAATGTCGGGTCTACTGATCCTGTTCCTGGTGCTCGGTGCGATCGGGCTCTTTCTGGCCATGCCCGGCGGCCGGGGCCGCACGGCCCGCGCGGGGCTGATCCTGCTCGCCGCAGCCGGCGCAACGCTGATCGCGGCAGCGACGCGTCTGCTGGCGCCGCAACCCGGCCTCGGCGTGTTCGTGGGCGGCGCGCTGGTTGCCCTCTTCGCCGCCGTCCGGGTCATCACGCACAAGCGGCCGGTGTATAGCGCGCTCTACTTCGTGCTCCTGATCGTGGCGGTGGCCGCGCTGCTCGTACAGATGCAGGCGGAGTTCCTCGCTGCAGCGCTCGTGATCATCTACGCTGGCGCAATCCTGGTCACGTATATCTTTGTCATCATGCTCGCCCAGCAAGCCCGGCCAGCGCCGTACGACCTGAACGCCCGCGACCCGTTGTTAGGCTGCCTGGCCGGCTTCGTGCTGCTGTGGGTCATGGCGGGCCAACTATTCGGCGGATCGGCCGCCGCACAACCTCCTGCCGGAGGCGCATCGAGCGCGGGCACCGTGGAAGCGGTCGGCACGAGCCTGCTGACAACATACATCGTCGCGGTCCAGCTCATCGGCCTGCTGCTGCTGGCGGCGCTGGTGGGCGCGATCGCGATTGCGCGGCGTCGCCCGTCGGAACCGGCCAGGGAGGGGGAAGACTGATGCTCCTAGCGTATGTCCTGCTCGGCGCACTGCTCTTCGTGCTCGGACTGGTCGGGTTCATCACGCGGCGCAACCTGATCATCATGTTCCTCTGCACGGAGATGATGTTCCAGGGGATCATCATCAATCTGGTGGCATTCGGCCGCTACCCGCTGACGGGCACGCCGAGCTTCGACGGGCAGGTGTTCGCGCTGTTCCTGATCGCGGTCGCCGCGGCGGAGGCGGCGCTCGCGCTGGCGCTGGTGGTCTTGCTGCATCGCCACCGCGCGACGTTGGATGCTGGTGCATGGACGCTCTTGAAGGATGAGTGACGTAGCGGCCGGGCTCCGTCCCGGCCGTTGTAGCGTCGGCCCCCCGTGGCCGACGTATGTAGCGGCCGACCCCCGTGTCGGCCGTAGATAAAGGACAGACTAACGGACGCACTCGTGCTGTTGGCGAATACGACAACCTCGATGCTCCCGGCGGGCCTCTACGCCACGCTGCCCTTCTGGCCGCTGCTCGGCGCCCTGCTCGTCGGCCTGCTGGTCGTGCTGCGCCAAAAGCCCGACCGGGCCCACTGGCCGGTCGTGCTCGGCGTGGCCCTGTCTGCGGCGCTCGGTGGTACGCTCTTCTTCGACCTGGGGCGCATGCACGGCGGGGCCGAATCGGCGTCCGGCTTCACCTACACCCTCTACCACTGGATGAGCCTCGGCGAGCGCACCAGCCTTCAGAGCGGCCACTGGCTCGCCGCCAACTTCTTCTTCGACGGCCTCACCGGCATGATGCTCCTGTTCGTCACCGTCGTCTCGCTGATCATCGTGACCTATTCGATCGGCTACCTGCGCGACCATCACGGCCACCCCGAGCGCGGCTACGAGCGCTTCTTCGCGTTCCTCGGGCTGTTCGTATTCTCGATGTGCATGCTGGTACTGGCCGGCAACTTCATCCTGCTCTACCTGGGCTGGGAGCTCGTCGGCCTGTGCAGCTACCTGCTCATCGGCTTCTACTACCCGCGGCCGTCCGCCGCCGCCGCCGCGAAAAAGGCCTTTATCGTCAACCGCATCGGCGATTTCGGCTTCGCGGTGGGGATCTTCGCGCTGTACTACTTCCTGAGCGGCTACGCGCAGCCGGGCGAGAATCCGCTCGATTACGCGGTCATCTTTAAGTATGCCCACCACCTGGCAGGGGCCGACTCCGGCTTCCTCGGAATGACGCAGACCACGCTCGTGAGCCTGCTGCTCATGTGCGGCGCGGTCGGCAAGAGCGCCCAGTTCCCGCTGCATGTCTGGCTCCCGGACGCGATGGAGGGCCCCACGCCCGTCTCCGCCCTGATTCACGCCGCCACGATGGTCACCGCCGGCATCTACATGGTCGCCCGCTGCACGCCGATCTTCGGGCTTTCGCCGGCCGCGCTGGACGTGATCCTCGCGCTGGGCATGATCGGTGCGGTCCTAACGGCGACCATGGCGATGGCCCAATATGACATGAAGCGCATCCTGGCCTACTCGACGATCAGCCAGCTCGCGTACATGTTTGTCGCGCTGGGCTGCCGGGCGCCGGACAGCGCGATCTTCCACGTCTTCACGCACGCCTGGTTCAAGGCCCTGCTGTTCCTCGGGGCCGGCTGCGTGATGCACGCAATGGGCGGCATCGTCGACCTGCGCAAGTTCAGCGGCCTGCGCCACGTCCTGCCGCACACCTACCGGGCCATGTGGGTCGGCTGCTTGGCGCTGGCCGGCTTCCCGCTGCTGGCTGGCTTCTGGAGCAAGGACGAGATCGTCCACGCCGCGTTCGAGCGCAACCTGGTCGTCGGCGTGATCATGCTCTTCACCGCGGGTCTGACGGCGTACTACACGTTCCGCATGTTCTTCCTGTGCTTCCACGGCGAGCTGCGGTTGCCGGACGAGGCAGGTCACCAGCCGCGCGAAGCGCCTCGGACAATGATCTGGCCCCTGTACGCACTCGCCCTGGGGGCGATCTTCGCGGGCTACCTCGGCGTGACGCCCGCTGCCGGTAGCGACGCGTTCCTCGGCGTGTTCCGGCCGCACGGCTTTTTCCACGCCTATCTCGGCCATAGCACGGTCGGCCACCCGGAGCACGGCCACGGCGGGCTGTGGCTAATGTACCTGTCGGCGCTCGTCGCGCTCGCCGGCATCCTCCTGGCGTGGGTGCGCTACGGGGCGGCGACGACGACGGAGCCCGATCGGCAGCTTCTCGGCGGGCTGTGGAACCTGTGGCACGCGAAATACTACGTGGACGAGCTGTACGACTACGCGTTCGTCCGGCCGTTGCGAAACCTGGGTCGGCTGCTGTTTGCGACCGACAATGTCGGCGTGGACGGCGTGGTCTGGCTTGTGGCGGCGGTGCCGCGCGGGCTGGCGTTCGGGCTGCACTTCCTGCAGCGCGGCGCCCTCCAGTCCTACGCCGCCGGCATGGTGATCGGCTTAGCGGTACTGTTGTTGTTATGGAGATGGGTAATGTAGCGGCCGACCCCTCCCGGCGCGCCGGGATCGGCCGTCTGCGGGAACGGATTCCCGCAGGGATGGGTGCGAGAAAGGATTCTCGCACCAGCCGAGATGACGTAGCGGCGGTGTGCCACAGCTCTAGAGCAGTGCCACCCCACGGAGATCGAGTCGATCGCAATGGCAGCCTTTGGCCTCAACCTCCTGATCTTCCTCCCGCTCTTGGCGGCGGTGGTAATCTGGACTCTGCCGGAGCGTCGCCAAACCCTTGCGCCGAAGCTGTCGCTCGCCGTGAGCCTGGCCACGCTCGCCATCGCCGCACTGCTCTTCGTCGCACTGCCTGCGGCGATACGGGACCACGGCGCCGCCGGACTGGTTGGCGAGTCCAAGGCGGAGTGGATTGTCGTCGGTGAGCGGGCGGCGGGCGACCCGCGCAACGCCGTCGTGCTCCGCTACCACGTCGGCCTCGACGCCATCAGCATGCCACTTCTGGCGCTGACCGCTCTGCTCGTCCCGCTCTCCGTGGCGTGCAGCTTCAACGCGGTCCGCACCCGCACGCGGGAGTATTACGCCTGGCTGCTCGCGCTGGCGACCGGCATGTTCGGCGTCTTCGCCGCCCGCGACGTGCTGCTGTTCTACATCTTCTTCGAGCTCACGCTGGTGCCGCTGTACTTCCTGATCGGCATCTGGGGCGGCCCGGAGCGGCGTTACGCGGCCAACAAGTTCTTCCTGTACACGTTCGCCGGCAGCGTCATCACGTTCACGGGCATCCTCTACCTCGGCATCCGCGCGGCCCAGATCCACCACAGCAGCGTCCTAGACTTCGATTTGGTCCGGCTGTCGACCCTCAGCCTCCAGCGGCTCAGCGCCGCCGAGCAGTCGCTGCTGTTCGTGGCCTTCTTCTGCGGCTTCGCGATCAAGGTTCCGTTCTTCCCGCTGCACACCTGGCTGCCGCTGGCGCACACCGAAGCCCCGACCGCCGGCAGCGTGCTGCTGGCCGGCGTGCTGCTGAAGCTCGGCACGTACGGCTTTCTGCGGTTCAGCTTGCCGATGGTGCCGCAGGGCGCGCTGCACTGGGCCCAGGTCGTAGGCGTCCTCGCGGTCGCCGGCATCATCTGGGGCGCGCTGTGCTGCTGGGTGCAGCGCGACGTGAAGAAGCTCGTCGCCTACTCCTCCGTTTCGCACCTCGGCTTCTGCATGCTGGGCATGTTCAGCCTGCTGCCGGTCGGCCTGAGCGGCTCGGTGCTCTACATGGTCAATCATGGCCTGAGCACCGGGGCGCTGTTCCTGGTCGTCGGCATGATCTACGAGCGCTACCACACGCGCGATCTGGACCAGATCGGCGGCCTCGCCCGCCAGATGCCGGTGCTCGCGTTCTTCTTCATGCTCTTCGTGCTTTCCAGCATCGGCCTGCCCGGCCTCAACGGCTTTGTCAGCGAGTTCACCGTGCTGCTGGCGGCGTTCAACTCCGCCGACCTCGGCCGGTGGTACGGCGTGTTCGGTGCGATGGGCATTCTGCTCGGTGCCATCTACATGCTCTACGCGGCCGGCCAGGTGCTGTTCGGCCCGGTCCAGGAGCCGCCCGAGACGCCCGACCTGTCGACGGGCCTTAAGCGCGACCTGACGGGGCGCGAGATCGCGATCCTCGTCCCCATCGCGGTGCTCGTGGTCGTACTGGGTGTTGCCCCGCGACTGATTACGGACACGCTGGACCCCGCCTTGCAGACGCAGATTCTCGACCGGGTTCACGAGGCGCGAGTGGCGAGCGCTGGCGAACCGTCACCCTTTGCGGACCTGCGCTACGGGGCGGCGCTGGTCGCCGAGCGCTCCCCATTGCAGGGGGGCCCGCCATGACGGTCGAGTCGCCGCTGCCGATCGCCGCCCTCCTGCCCGAGATCGTCCTGCTCGTGGCCGGCTGCCTCGTGCTGCTGCTGGGACAGTCGCGGCACGACCGCCGGCGGCGGCTCATGCCCTGGATTGCCCTCGCGGCCCTCGTGCTGGATCTCGCGATCGTGCTGCTCGGCGCCCGGCTCGCGGAGCGCTGGCCGGCCCTCGGCACCGCGCAGGGCAACGGCTTCACCTACGGCTCACTCACCTTGTTCACGCGGCTCAGCGCGCTGGAGCTCGGCGTGCTGCTGACGCTCGTCAACTGGTCCCAGGGCCGTGAGAAGGAGCGCGGCGAGTTTCTGGCCATGTTGCTCTTCTCGCTGACCGGCCTGCTGCTGGTCGGACCCGCGGACAACCTGCTCACGCTTTTCCTCGCGCTGGAACTCGTCAGCATCCCCTCCTACATCATGGTCGTGCTGAGCCGTAGCAGCGCCCGAGCCCTCGAAGCCGGCACCAAGTATTTCTACCTCGGCGCCCTCGCTGCGGCGGTGACGGCGTATGGGTTCAGCTTCCTTTACGGCGTGTCAGGGACCGCGGACCTGGGCGACACGCTCGAGGCCGTCGCCACGGCCCTGCGCCACCCCGGTACCCTGCCATATAGCCTCGCGACCATCGGCGTGGTCCTCTCTCTCGGCGGATTGCTGTTCAAGATTGCCGCCGTGCCGCTCCACTTCTACGTCGCTGACGTTTACCAGGGGGCGGCCAGTCCCGTCGCCGGCCTGCTCGGCTTCGTCCCCAAGCTCGCCGGCCTTCTCGCCATCTTCAAGATCGTCCTGCTCACCGGGCAGTGGGTGCACGAGGACACGGCGGTGTTCTGGCTGCTGTGGATCACCGCGGCGGCCAGCATGTGCGTGGGCAACGTGCTGGCGCTGCGGCAGACGAACATCAAGCGCATGCTCGGCTACTCCGGCGTCGCCCACGCCGGGTACATGCTGGTTGGCGTGCTGGCCGGCCCGCGAGCGGGCGCAACCCCCAGCGCCAGTATGTTCGGCGTCATGGGCGACGGCACTGCGGCCGTGCTGTACTACGTCGTCGTCTACGGGATTGCGAACCTGGGCGCCTTCGCCGTGCTGGGCCTGCTGCGCGTGCGCGACCAGCCGTGCGAGACGCTGCGCGACGTGGCGGGGCTCCTGCGGCGCCAGCCCGGGCTCGCCCTGCTGCTGGCGCTGGCGATGTTTACGCTGATGGGCCTGCCGCCGACGCCCGGCTTCTGGGGCAAGCTCAGCCTCTTCGGCAGTGCGCTGACCAATGCCCGGCTGACGCACGTCCCGGGTCACGGTGCGTGGCTGATCAGCCTGGTGGTCCTGGCCGTGCTCAATTCTGCGCTGGCGGCGGCGTATTACCTGCGCGTGATCGCCGCCGTCCTGTGGTACGAAAACGCCGAGCCGGCGCGCGCCCTGCCGCGTGAGGCCCAGCACATCGGGGCTCTGCTGTGTGGCTTCCTGCTGCTGATCCTGGCGCTGTTTCCGGGGGGACTGTTGACGGCGGGCAAAGAGGCTACGACGGAGCTTGGCCGCCGGCTGGACTCCCTCAGCATTATGTCCTCCCAGGGGAACGCCGCTTCGCCGTCAGAAGAACAGCGTAATCGCGTTGTCCTCGATCCGCTCCGGCTTGCCCCACATGACCTTGCCGGTCTTGTCCAGGTAGATCGGACCGCGCTGGCGGAAGCGCTCGGCGTCGCGTTTCTGCCAGTCCACGAACCACTGCCCCGCCCGTTTGAGCCGCGCCGCGTGGAGCTCCAGGTCCTGCGGGATGAACGCGATGTCGTGCTCCAGCCGGCCGGGACGGATTTCCTCCGACCTGGCCCAGGTCTGTACGGTGTAGTTCAGCCGCTCTTCGCGCATCCGCAGTCGGCGCTGCGCGTATGGTGACGGGTCGCACCCGGAGAGGACAATCAGTCCGGCGGCGACTACGGCGCCCAACGCACCGCCACGCAGCGCGAATCGCCGGGCGTGGTGAGACGTCGTTATCGGAACTTGTGCGGGCGGCTTCCCGTAAAGCATGGCACAGATACTACCACAGGCCGGAGCGGAAGTTGCGTCCGATTCGCGTTAAATGCTGGGAACGTTTGCATCGGCTCAAAAACCGGGGTAAGATGGGCATGTGGGCGCTGTGATCCGCGCGATCATTCGTGAGTGTCAGTGAGGAGGAGTGGCCCTGGCGCGAAGGCGCGCTTGGCCTTCGCGCAGGGCTCATATTCTCTTTGGAGGAGGAGGAAGTGGGGACGTGGGGTTGGGCGACCAGGCCCGGCGAGGCCTGTTGCCCAACCCTTTTTGTTGCGCAGGGCGGGAGGGAGCGCCGATCAGAACCCCGCCCGTCCCGGCGCGCCGGGAGCAGGGCCGCTTTGGCCCGCCACTGGCGTGGCGGGTTCTGTTAGGAGGTCTACGGCAGCAGCCCCAGAATCCGGTCCACGATCCGCGTCGTGGCCCCTCGTCGGCTGACTATCGCCGCTCGCCCGGCTTCGCCCATGTGCTTGCGCCGCTCCGGGTGCCGGAGCAGATCGGACACCGCGGCGGCCAGCCCTTCGGCCGAGCTCACCCGCCGACAGCCGCCTTCCGCCAGTAGCAGGTTGACCGCCTCCGCGAAGTTATCCGTGTACGGGCCGACCAGCACCGGCCGGGCCAGGCCCGCCGCCTCCATCACGTCCGAGCCGCCCATCGGCACCAGGCTGCGTCCGACAAAAACCACCGTCGCCAGGGCATAGAACTTTCGCAGCTCGCCCATCGTGTCGCCCAGAAACACCGGCCGCGCTTCCTTCGCCGACGGGGGCACCACCGGCGACCCCGTGCTCCGCCGCAGGCAGGCGTACCCGCGCTGGACGATGAGTTGGGCGACTTCGTCGAAGCGCTCCGGCTTGCGCGGGATGATGGCCAGTTGGAGGTTCGGGAACTGCTCGCCGAGCTTCGCGTACGCATCCAGTATCAGGGCTTCTTCGCCCGGCCCCGAGCTGCCGCACACCCACAGCGGTTGCGACGGAACGATCCCCATTTCCCGCCCCAACTCGTCCTGCCCGTCGATCCGGTCGCCGATCTCGGCCGCGTCGTACTTCACCGAGCCGGTGACCTCGACCCGCTCCGGTGCCACGCCCAACTCGACGAACCGGGCCCGATACGTGCCATCCTGCGCCCCCACCCAGTGCAGCCGCCGGAACATCCGCCGCGCAAACCAGCGCACGACCGGCCGATTGAACCAGCGCACGCTCTTGTCGCTGGTCACCCGGCCGTTCGCGATGATGACCGGGATGTCGTAGGCGGCGGCGATCTCGATCAGGTTTGGCCACACCTCCAGTTCCAGCAGCGCGATCACCGATGGCCGGATGCGCTCCAGCGCCCGCCGGATGGCGAACGAGAAATCCAGCGGGAAGCGGAACGTGACCAGCCGCGGGTACAGCTTCCGCGCCTGGTCCCGGCCCGTCCGTGTCGTGCTGCTGACCACGACGACCGTGTCCGGCGAGCGGCGGTGCAGTTCGGCGACGATCGTCCGCGTGGCGTTGATCTCGCCGAGCGAGACGCCGTGAATCCACACGCAGTGGGCCGAGACCGGCCGTGCCGGTACGCGCCCCAGGTACTCCCGCAGGGGCGTATCGGAGCGGCCACGTTTGAGGCGCCGGTACAGCAAATACGGCCAGCCGAGCAGCAGCGCCAGGCCGTAGAGCACGTCCATGACGATGGGTAGTAGCATCACAACCCCACCGGCCGCTCGCGGGGGACCGGCGTCTGGCCTCGCTCCTCAGCGCGACGCACCGACCATAGGGCAATGGCTTTCCTGGCCGCTGGGGCGGCCTTAGAATCCGCTCGTCCCGTTACGTAGGGAGTACCGGAATATGTCCATGCGCTCGAGACGCGCCAACCGCCTCGGAATGATAACCGTTCTGGCCGGTTGCGTCGCGGCCCTGGCCCAGAACACGACGGAGCCCTCCGTTGCCGCGACCCAGCCGACCGCGACGCAGCCCGCGCTCGACCCCGACATCGACCGGATCCTGACCCGGCTCGAAGAGCGGCAGGTTCATGACCTGCGGGCCCGCGTTGCCTGGCGGCAGGAGTACGTCACCGACACGGAGGAGGATTGGGTCACCAAGAAGGGTGAAATCTGGTATCAGAAAACCGAGCCGGTGGCCAAGTTCCTTATCCGCTTTAGCGAGAAGCTCACCGGGACCCGCCGCGACAAGCTCGACGAGCTGCACCTGTTCGATGGCTGCTGGTACATCCAGGCCGATGCCCGCACCAAGACCGTTCAGCGACAGGAGGTCCGCCGGCCGGACGACCCCGGCAATCCGTACAAGGTCGGCGAGGGCGTCTTTCCGCTGCCGTTCGGGCAGAAGAAGGCCGACATCCTTCGCGAGTTCGAGGTGCAGAAGCTGCCGCCCGCGGACCAGGACCCGCCCAACACCGACCATCTGCGCCTGCTGCCGCACGAGGGCACCAAGACCGGGCAGAGCTACAAGGAGCTCGATTTCTGGATCGACCGCACAGGAGTGACCGCGGGGTTATCGGCAAAGGTGCGCGTAGCCAAGCTCGACGGAACGGGCAAGCTGAATTCGCACATTACGATTACGTTCAGCGACGCGCAGTTGAATACCGGGTTCAGCAGCAGCGTCTTCGCCTTCAAGACGCCGCCCGGTTACACCGAAGCGCCGCCGGAGGTCCTGAAACCGATTGAGCCGCCGGTGGAGAAGTAGCGGCCGGGCTCCGTCCCGGCCGTGTTTGTGGGACCGGTTTTCAACCGGTCAACGTGGGTGCCACGGCCGTGTCGGCCGTGAGAGCGCTTGTGGCCTCACGGCCGGTCCCGGCGCGCCGGGACCGTGGCACCCGGCCCGACCAACGAGCACGAAAGGGAACTTGGAAGCCGATGAGCATCCTCGTCAACAAAGACACCCGCGTCATCTGTCAAGGTATCACGGGCAAAGCCGGGGCGTTTCACACCGCGCAATGCCTGGAGTACGGGACCCAGATCGTTGGCGGCTGTACGCCGGGCAAGGGTGGCACCAAGTCCGAGCACGGCCTGCCGGTCTTCGACACCTGCCACGAGGCGGTGGCCGCGACCGGCGCGGACGCCACGCTGATCTTCGTCCCCGCCGCGTTTGCGGCCGAGGCCGCGATGGAGGCCGCCGACGCCGGCATCCCGCTCGTGGTGCTCATCACCGAGGGCATCCCCACGCTCGACATGATCAAGGCCCGCAAGTACCTCGATGATCACGGCACCCGGCTGGTTGGCCCGAACTGCCCGGGCATCATCACCCCCGGCGAGTGCAAGATCGGCATCATGCCCGGCTACATCCACAAGGCCCCGACGCGCGGCGGCAAGAACGTCGGCGTCATCTCGCGCAGCGGCACGCTCACCTACGAAGCGGTGTGGCAGTGCAGCGAGCGCGGCTACGCCCAGACCACCTGCATCGGCATCGGCGGCGACCCGGTCAAGGGCCTCAACTTCATCGAGCTGCTCGACCTGTTCGAGGCCGATCCCGACACGCACGCGATTGTCCTGATCGGCGAGATCGGCGGCAGCGACGAGGAGCAGGCCGCAATGCACATTCACAAACACATCCACAAGCCGGTCGTCGCCTTCATCGCGGGCCAGACCGCTCCGCCCGGCCGCCGCATGGGCCATGCGGGCGCGATCATCTCCGGCGGCGAAGGGACGGCGAAGTCCAAGATCGCGGCGCTACGCGACGCGGGCGTGACGGTCAGCGAGAGCCCGGCCACGATCGGCGATGCGCTGGCGAAGGTGCTGGGGTAGGGTCGTGCCGCAAGAATCCTCCATTCTCGGTGGTGTGCACATCATGCCCAACGTGGGTGGTGTGGGCATCTTGCCCGCAGGATTGGCGGGCGAGACGCCCACCCCACCCGGCGAGACGCCCACCCCACCCGGCGAGACGCCCACCCCGCCCGGGTGCGAGATCATCTGCGGGGATGCACGCACCGTACTTCCGGGACTTCGCGCAGGCACTTTTCGCTGCTGCGTGACCAGCCCGCCGTACTGGGGGCTCCGCGATTACGGATATCCGGGGCAGATCGGGGCCGAGGCGGACTTGGACGAGTACATTCTCGCGCTGCGCGCGGTCTTCCGTGAGGTATACCGCGTGCTGGCTGACGACGGGACGCTGTGGCTGAACATCGGCGACGCGTTCACGAGCGGAAACCGTACCTGGCGTGACACCGATCGCAAGAATCCGGCCCGCGCCATGTCGTACCGCCCGCCCACCCCGCCGGGCCTGAAACCGAAAGACCTCATTGGCGTCCCCTGGAAGGTCGCGTTCGCCCTGCAGGCGGACGGCTGGTACCTGCGCTCGGACGTCATCTGGCACAAGCCGAACTGTCAGCCCGAGTCGGTGAAGGACCGGCCAACGCGGGCACACGAATACGTCTTCCTGTTTTCGAAGTCCGAGAAGTACTTCTACGACTACGCGGCCGCCCGCGAGTCCGCCAATGGCAACGGCCGTGGCCGCAACCGCCGGAGCGTATGGTCCCTCAACACCGAGCCGTTTCCGGGCGCCCACTTCGCCACGTTTCCGCCAAAGCTGGTCGAGCTGTGCGTGCGCGCCGGCTCGGAGGCGGGCGACTGCGTGCTGGATCCGTTCTTCGGATCAGGTACGGTGGGCGTGGTGTGTGCGGGGCTAGGCCGGAAGTTCACTGGAATCGAGCTTCACCTGGAGTACCTGGCCCTGGCCGAGCGCCGCCTGGGTTGGCGGAAGTAGCGGCGGTCGCTACTCCGCTGCGGTCAGCGGATCGTAGCCGGCGATCCGGTACGCAGAGAACTTCCACGCATCATTGGCCGCATCGTAGTACGGCTCGCTGATCGCCCGCTTGATCGCTGGGTCACTGGTCGCCGAGGGATCGAACGTAATCCGGACCGCCGCGGGCTGGTCGGGTTCGGGCCACGCCTCGACGCGCAGGTAGCCGCGCAACCGGTACTCGTCGTCGCGCCGCAAGTAGGCGACAAACTGCTCTGTGCCGTGCCGGCAATTCACGCCGCCCACGCGCAGCTCGACCGCCGCCGTCCGGGCGGGTGCGTCCCCGAAGGTGCGGATGAACGACGGCAGCGGAAACACATAGGTGGCCGCCACCGCGCCGCCCACGCAAATGACCAGCACCGCGATGAGCACGACTTGCGGCCAGCGCCCGCCGAGCACCCGCGGCGGCCCCCAACGCAGCGCGCCCTCGCGCCGTTTTGGACAAGTGGCGACGCATTCCAGGCATGCCGTGCAGCGCGCCGCCGTCACCTGTGTGACCTCGTCGACGGGAATGGCCATCGGACAAGCCCGGCTGCACACGCCGCATGCACTGCATTTCTCATCGTCACGTTGGATGCGCGCCAGGCCGAATCGCGAGAACGGGCTGAGCACCGCCGCCAACGGGCAAAGCCAGCGGCAGAACGGGACCATGACAATCAGCGAAGCCAGGCCGATTGCGCCGCTGATCACGTAGGCCCAAACCTGGATGTCCGTGCCGTGCCGGCTGATCAGGGCGTAGCACGGGTCGTACCCGCGAAACACCAGCTCACCCAGCCGCCACGTGAAATACAGGATGACGCCCAGCACGGGATACTTGAGCAGGGCCAGCACGCGGTCCGGCCGCGGCGGCACGCGGAGCGGCCGGAGGCGCAAACGGCGGGCCCCGCCTTGCAGCCATTCGGAGATCGTCCCGATCGGACACATGTAACCGCAGAAGGCGCGCCGCACGACCAACGTCATGACGAGCAGGCCGCCGAGGATGTAGAAGTTGGAGACTCCGAGCGAACAGATCAGGTCGCCGTCGCGGCCGTAGGTGTACAGCGCCTCGACCCCGCCCAGCGGACACCAGCGCTCCGCGTGGCCGCGCGCCACGAAGACGCCGACCAGCGTCAGGGTGAGGAAGGCCAGTTGCACGAGTCGGCGGGTCGTCTGCACGGTATCTGCTCGGCGGTACCGGCCGGGCTCTGTCCCGGCCGTCGAAAGACATCTGGCCTGCTTCGGCCGGGACGGAGCCCGGCCGCTATCCATGAAAGGCTCTCTCCTGTCAAGCGGACCGTTCCGTCTCGCGGAGCCCTTTTCTTCGGGCGTTTTCAGGCCCGCCGGGCAGACTCACTGCGCACCGCTCACCCCGCCGGC
>Ga0315285_10001960_pt1 | contig 21627 bp, 18 predicted proteins | sample YL17G09_36_MG_FD_203698 | JGI IMG/M metagenome (GOLD analysis project Ga0315285, IMG submission 203698) | Sediment microbial communities from Yellowstone Lake, YNP, Wyoming, USA - YL17G09_36 | ecosystem: Environmental > Aquatic > Freshwater > Lake > Sediment | place: USA: Wyoming | collected...
TAAACGCTGTCCCCCACATTCTCCAGGCGGTTAATCTCCACGCACCGCTTAAGAAGCTTATCTCGGTCAATGCGGTCATGTATTTCGGACACACCCTTCTCTACCTCAGCCGTCACCTGGACAATAATATCCGCCAGCTCCTTGGCCTTATCAGTGGGACGCTCCACTTTGTAGAGCAGCATGGCATCCGCTGCTGAGTGAATGAGGTCAGTTATATCGTCTAGAGACTCTGCCAGCAGAGCAATATCCTCGCGGTCCAGTGGGGTCACAAAGGTACGGTGTAGTTGGGCGACAATTTGATGGGTAATAGCATCACCATCATGCTCCAGGCTGGTTATCATTTCTACTCTTTCCTTAACATTTTCCCACGTGTTCACCATGTCTCTTAGCTGCTGAGCTATTTTAACCGTATTTTGGGCGCCCTGCTCGAACAGGACAAAGAACTTCTGCTCCCTGGGAAATAAAGAAAACCTAGGCAATATGCAACCTCCTTTGGGGGCAAACTGGAGAGTCGGTGAAAGTAATTGAATCTAAGGGCGAGGAAGGGAGCGGGACACCACTCAGTTTGTGATTAAGGCGAAACAGCATAACAATCTGCCACCATCATTTTAGATGAGGCGTTGATAGCAGTCAAGCGAACTCGGATACTGTATCATCTTTTCAGGCTTTTCATTGGAGAACAGAGCTATTCTAAACACATGTAGCCACGAGGCTTCAGCCTCGTGGTCACGACCTAAAAGGTCGTGCCTACATGCCACCCAGGGTTATTAGAATTTGAAGTAGTGGGTAGCCTAGAGCATCCGCTCTAGGCACGATGGGAGCAGACGCTCCAATCTACCCGAGGCAAATTGAATACGTGTCAATCGCCTTCGAGTTACCACCACTCAGTGTTATTCGCGAGCAGAGAACACATAATAAGCAGCGCGGCTATACTGATGTGCCGGCGTTGCTCACTGCCTGGTGGTACCAGTAAATTAACTTGCAGTTATACTCGATGTTTTCCTGAGCTATAGAAGCAGACACATCCGCACCGAATGGCTCCGTCAGCCTGTCATCGAAAATTGCCTGAGGAAATGCCTCTCTGATTTTTCTAATAGCAATGCTGAAGTTGGCCGCAGCGGAGGAGACCATCTCCGTTCCCAGGAACGAGTAGTCAAAATCATGCTGCGGTATTTCCGCAGTCGGCTCTGGTGACGTCCGGTCGTAAAGCCTGACAAAACTTTCAGTTTGATATGACTTACTTATAGTCTTTTCTTTAACCTTTTTGGTGATAGGAATGCCGCCAGTTAACAAAGTTGCTGTCACATTTAACTTTCTCGTGGTTTTGGTTACCTCAGTCTCCATATAAGTCTGCATTCTGCCGCTGAGAATCAAGAACGCCTCTCTCGCCTCAATTCTCCTTGCCTGGCCGCTTCTATCATATAACACGATTGCTGGCTTCTCGAATTTCAGGCTGTGCGCCTTGTAAATTTGCGGAGATTTACGGAGCTCCGAATCGCTGAACACGATTACCACGAGGCCCAGCTCTCTCAGACTCTTACTGGTCAATTCCGCCTGCTGCATAGTGTCGTAGTTGGCTATGATTTTGGGAATTTTCCCCGTCAGTCGAAGTCGAGTCTCATAAAGGTTTTTGCCAATAACAGCCCCAACCTTCTCTATCAATTCTTCTTCAAGTGTAGACGGTGGAGCTACTGCCACATGTACAACTTCATATCCAGCCATCGGCGTTCCTACATTGGTTCAGCGACCTAATTCTACGATACCGCGCTTTCATCTAAATGAAAAGGAGGGAGCTCTCAATTCTATAATTCAGAATTGTCTCAGACTTCGTCAACACCCCGCTGCACAATAAGAAATCATAATTACATCCAGGGCGGCTGCTTGATATTGGTATTTTCGAAATAGTCGTTATCCAGAGGTCGTTGGGCGACGCCGGATTCTACGGCGGCTTTGGCTATAGCATGAGCCACGGCCAGGTGCACCTTGGGGTCAAGTGGATTGGGGACAAGTTCGCCTTCGTCAGTAGTATTGACAATAGCCAGGCTGCCAGCTTTATACATCTCATAGGTTATCTTATTAGCCATGGCATCCAGCGTTCCCCGCCAAATTCCGGGGAAGCCGAGTAAATTATTGACCGTCCTGCCATCGACAGCCAGAGCCGCACCCGATTTTTTGGCCAGCTCAGGAGCAATTTCCGGAAACGGATTCGATAAGGCAAGGATAATCTGCCCTTTCCTAACCATGCTCGGTTCTATTAGGCCTGGTACCCCGCTGGTGCCAATAACGATATCAGCCGTCTGCATAATCTCACCCAAATTGCTGGCTATGCCTCCGTGTTCTACATGCCGTTTAATGCTGGCTTCGGTCCTAGCCGTACCTAAGGCGGGCTTACCCGTGTATCGCAGGATAAATTTCCCCACAGATAGTCCAGCCGCACCAAGACCTATAAGCCCCACCTTCGCCTCTTCGAGTGACACGTTACTAAGTTTACAGGCGTTGAGCACAGCCGCCAAGGTCACTACTGCAGTGCCCTGCTGGTCATCATGCATAACCGGAATATCCAGTTCATTTTCCAGTTTCTCCAGAATCGGAAAGCATCTGGGCGACGCTATGTCTTCTAACTGTATACCTCCAAAGGTTGAGGCAATGTATTTTACGGTTTCCACAATTTCGTCAACGTTGGTAGTGTCCAATAAAATAGGAATCCCACTAACTCCAACCAGCTCCTGGAGCAGTGCGGCTTTTCCCTCCATAACCGGCATTCCTGCCACCGGCCCAATATTGCCCAAGCCGAGTATAGCAGTCCCATCGGTGACAATAGCCACAGAGTACTGAATGTTTGTATAAGTATATTTAAGGCCAGGCCTGTCAGCGATTAACCGGCACACCTCAGCAACGCCGGGGGTATATACTTTCCTTAGAATGTCCAGTGAGTTAATGGGGTGAATGCTTACAGTCTTAATTTTCCCATCCTTATGAAGGTCGAGCACGTCGTCTCTGACCTCCAGAACAGTGACCTCCCGGATTTTCGACACTTCCTCTATAAGATGTGCCAGCTCCTCCTGACTCTTTAGAAGCACTTCCACGTCTCTGATAGTATAATAATGCCCCAGATGCACTGTTGTTAGATTTCCGATATCGACTCCAACTTTACCGATAGCCGTGGTCAACTTGCCCAATGTGCCCGGAACATTAAGGTTTTTGCATCGTAAAGTTCTGGTAAACTGGTATTTCGCGTTTTCCATTTTTACCTCCGTATTATCGTGTCATCGCGAGGAGCGTCAGCGACGTGGCGATCCCAGTAATAAGTTGTAGGGACAAACCTTCAGGTCTGTCCACGCGGAGCAGATGCTCCGCGATACCCTTTCTCAGTCAATCTCTACCAATCTCTATGATCTCAGTCAACGTCGGTCTCGGGCAAAGATTGCCAGGTCCTTCTGCGGAAGGACTCGCAATGACGGAGAGACAAACCGCAATATACACTTTCCAAGATTTCAATTCTACCACTAAATTATCATTTTGGCTAAAAACTTCAACATTAAAATGCACCCAAAGTTTGTTTTATCATAAATATTTGGAACGTGATAAAAAGTGACTTTTCCGCCTGGAAGTAGTAACATTATGCCATCAATTATCCATTAACTAAGGAGGAAAAATATGAGGACAAAGGAACAATATATCAAAGGTCTGTCCAAGATGAAGCGGAACGTCTACTACGACGGTGCGCTAATCGACCGGACCGACGAGCTGCAGGCGGACTGCCTGAACGTAATGGGCACCACGTTCGATGAAGCCGCCAGGCCGGAGAATCAAGACCTGTGCACCGCCATCTCTCATCTCACCGGTGAGAGAATTAACCGCTTCACCCATATCCATCAGAACACTGAGGACCTGCACAATAAGCAGGACATGACCCGCATGCTCTGCCAGAAGGTGGGCGGCTGTATCCAGAGGTGCATGGGCATTGACGCCACCAACGCCATCTATAACGTGTCCTACGAAGCGGACAAAATCAACAAAGGTGCTACACAGTACCATGAGAACTTCAAGAAGTGGCTCGCCCGCTTCCAAACCGAGGACCTGGTGGGTTGCTCGGCACAGACAGATGTCAAAGGCGATAGAATGCTGAGGCCTGCTGACCAGCCAAATCCCGATGCCTACGTGCGTATCAAGGAGAGGCTTAGCGATGGTATCGTAGTCAGCGGCTGTAAGGTGCATATCTCCGAAGCCTCAGTAGCCGACGAGGTATTGGTAGTGCCCACCCGAGCCTTGCGACCAGAGGACAAGGACTACGCCGTCGCCTTCGCTATTCCGGGCGACTGGGATGGGCTGAAGCAAGTGATTACCATCCATAACTACAGGCCTAGGGAGCACTTCAAGCGCGGGTTCATGCCCGGTAGCACAGATTCCTACATGATTTTTGACAACTGTTTTGTGCCCTGGGATAGGGTTTTCCTCGCTGGCGAATGGCAGCATGGTGGCGTACTGGCGCTCTTGTTCGCTTTATTCCACCGCCATTCCTATTCAGGCTGTAAGCCAGCCATAGGTGACATCATCATGGGGACCGCAGCTCTCGCCGCCGAGGTGAACAACGTCCACAAGGCACCTCATGTCCGACAGAAGTTGGCCGAACTCATCATGACCACCGAGTTAGGCTACGCCGCCGGATATACGGCTTCTGACCTGGGCAAGCCGGAGGTCTATATACCGGGCGTGGGATTTATGCCTTACGGTCCCGGCTCCTATATACCTAATTCTATTTACTGCAACGTCGGCCGCTGCCTCTCAGGCGAAGCGGTGTGGCGTGAAGCAGAGATACTCTGTGACATCGCTGGCGGCGTAGTAGCCACCTTCCCTCATGAGAATGATTTCGTGAACCCGGAGACCAAAGAGCTGCTCCTTAAATACACCAAGCGAAACCCGAATATGTCGGTGGAGGACCAGGCGCAACTCTGGCGGTACCTGGGTGATGGACTGTGCTCAGCCACCGGCGGCATACATAATGTGGGCGGTTACCACGGCGGTGGCTCACCGGTCATGGAGCAAATCGCCATCACCACTCAGTACGACATCGAGTCCAGGAAAAAGCTGGTGAAATATATCGCCGGCATGAGCGGCGGAGACCGCGATGCCTTGAGCAAGCAGAGGGCCAAACCAGCCAAGGCACCTGCCCGGGCCGCCAAATAGTCAGTTCTACCGTTCCATCAGCCCCTCCCCACCATAACAGGGAGGGGCTTTTCTTTTAGGTCAGAGTCAAAAACACGCCCGGCTCCCAAAAGATGTGTCTTTCATAAATTTTTGTGCCCCTGTCCGAAACCCAAACACCTTTGCCATTTCAGAGAAGCCAAGTATTGAACTTTCCGTCATATTGTTGACAGGACTGGTGCTGTTGTACAATAGTGGCAACGCTATTGGTATAGGAGATGTCAATAATGGGGATGTATGAATTTAGACTGGATGAACAGGTGGCTTTGCTTACCATGAATGAGAACAAATTTAATATAAATTCCCTTACCGAATTTCTATCGGTGCTGAACCAAATAGAAAAGGACACCAATGCCAAGGCATTGGTAGTCATGTCAAACGACGAGAAGATATGGTCCAACGGCATAGACCTTGAATGGCTGTTGCCGCTTGTTCAGAAAGGCGAGAGAAGTGTCACCGATGTTTTCGCTGCCAAACAGAACGAACTCTTCAAAAGAATGCTTTTCTATCCTATGATTACTGTTGCTGCGATTACAGGCCACGCCTTTGCCGCCGGAGCTGTACTGGCATGTTGTTTCGATTTCCGCTTCATGAGGAAAGATCGCGGATACCTTTGCCTTCCGGAGGTCAACCTAGGCATACCAATACTCCCCAGCATGACCGCCATGGTCAAAAAAGCTATACCAATGGATTTAGTGGAAGATATGCAGCTCACTGCAAGGAGACTTACCGCTGAGGAGTGCGAAGCACGCCACATTATAAGGAAAGCTTGCACTATGGACGAACTGATGGGTGAAGCGATATCCTTTGCCAAGGGACTGAACAAGGAAAGATCGATAGTTACTAAATTAAAGAACGTGATGCATAAGGATATACTGAAAGTCATGGAGGTTGATGACCCGGCTGCCTTTAAAACATTATACCTTGGGTCGTGAGCGTTCGGTATCGTTGACTTTAAGGAAAGTAGAGATCATCCTTGCATCCATTTAGTTTCGATGGCGAGTGTGCCGCAAATCTGATGAAAAAGAATGATGTAGATGGTTTCATCTTCGCCGTTGGTCAATTCATCGTTTTGTTCAGTACCATCTTTCACCTGTTGATTAACGTTTTCCGCGGTTAATAAATTTCTCTTGGTGGGACTATAACAGCTCACCGGGACAGTTCTTTCACCGCCTCAACAATCTGGGGCAGAATTTCCGCAGTGCGGCCCTGAATCAGATAATCGGAGATTCCTTCGGCTGTCAGCGGTGTGGGGTCGGCATTAATTTCGATTATCGTCGTCGCTGATTCATTTTTCACGAAATATAGACCCGATTCCGCCTTTCGTTCTTCCTCAACCTGTCGCTGCCGGGCTATACGAGGCAACTGAGCAAAAGGATAAACAACTGCCGAGGTACCACAGATTAGCATCAAGTCACATTTCCAGGCTTCCTCAAGGCTGTCGTGGGCAACATCCGCCGGTATCGGCTCATTGAAGTGAACGACATCGCCTTTTATCGGGCTGCTGCATTTGTTACATCGCGGCGGCAATTGGTCTTCCAGCATGAGTCCCTTCAAGTCATAGTCGTCGCGTTTAAATCTTGAGCCGCAAGAAGGACAGCGCAGCTTCAAAACGCTGCCGTGGTACTCCAGAACCCGCTTGGTGCCTGCCTTCTCGTGCAGACCATCGATGTTCTGCGTAAGCACGGACTTCAGTATGCCGAGTTTCTCCAGCTCCACAAGTGCCTGATGACCTGGATTGGGTTTGGCGCTTGTCAAATCGCCGAGCAGCGACCGTCCACTCAGCACATCTTCCCAATATTCCTTAGGGTTTCTGAGGAACTTGTGATATGTCTGATAAGCTCTTTTCTCGGCTTCCGGGTCTTTGGTCCAAATGCCGTTTGGTCCGCGGAAATCCGGTATGCCTGATTCAGTTGACATGCCGGCGCCGGTTAAGGCGATGGCGTATTGGCTCCGCAACAAATCTCTGGCAGCTCGCTCGATTAGAGAATCCAAGTCCAGTAAGCACCTCTTGCGGTTTTAAGGTATCGTCATGGGCAGTTTCATTTGCTCTTTGGCAGGGGCGGCCTTTTTCCACGCCAGTAGCTGTAGCAACTCCCCGACCACTACATCGACGTGGCCGGGATGGCGGAGGGAGAGATTAGAATTTATTTGGTATTGATTTTTTCTGCCCACCCTTCTTCGAGAAATATACCCAGCCTCTTCCAATTCAGCTATGATTTTATGAGTGGTCCTCTCCGTTATGCCGACCGCTTGCGCAATCACACGGGCTGTGCTGCTCAGATTGTAAGCAATATAGCCTAAAACTAAACCATGATTGGTGATGAAAGTCCACTTAGCCATGTGACTGCTCTCTTGAATGTTCTTTGACAAAAGTAAAGAAACTGTGTTAGGTTAAGTCAGGATAGTAATGTATCACCCTTATAATGAATGAAATTTCATTACTCGCAAGACATATTATTATAAGTGAGAACAGTCTCGGGGTCAAGTAGCGTCATAAGCCCCGAAGCAATCTCTGTGGTGTGATAAATATGAGATTGTCACGCGGAGTTTACCCTGAGCGAGATTCTTCGACAAGCTCAGAATGAGCGAAGAGCAGTTTGACAAAAGCACACAAATCGGTTTAAATATGGTTTTGGTTAGGTTAAGATGAAGTCTGTATACTCCGCGGGGCTACAATCTCTAGCCTTAGCCCTAATCTTTATGCCCGAGCCTTTTACCACAGTCGTAGGCGTCGGGCTGTTGAGCTATGCTAAAGCCGCCGGGCGAGAAAGACCTGTTAGTCCGCGCCGACTGATAAATATCTTTGAGGACCATTACAGCTATAGATTGGATATGTCACGTAACAGTACCATAAGTTATGAACTTTCCGCCAGAAGACACGGGCAGCTGCCTGAATCCTATCCGAAAATAGCCAGATTGCAGGACAATCCTCAAGTGGTGAAAGCCCTGCGCGCCAGGACAAAGGGGCAATCCCCGTACACGAGCACACCCTTCTCAAAACTGGAACCGGCGGGCTTAATGAAGGGGCCAAGAATAAAGGACCGCGCCGCTCTGGCCATACCCAGAAATTTGCCGAACCCTAAAATGAGCTCGATTATTACTTAATTTTTCCATTGAGCTACTGTTATATAATTTCAACCGCTGTCCAGGCAATGTAATGACATGGCATCTGACCTGAAAAGCCTTTTCCAGCCCGAATCCGTAGCTATAGTCGGTGCTTCACAGGACGAATTAAAATCAGGCGGAATGTTCGTCTCCAGCCTGTTGAAGGACGGCTACAAAGGGGCAATATACCCCATAAACCGCAAGGAATCTGAAATCATGTCCCTTAAAAGCTACCCCAGCATTCTCGATGTCCCCGGAAAAATAGATTTAGCGATAATGGCTATACCGGCTCAGGGCTTGCCACAGGCGATGGCTGAATGTGCCCAAAAAGGCATCAAGTTCGCCGTTGTCCATAGCGTCGGCTTCAGCGAACTTGGAACTGAAGGCAAAGAGCTGGAAAAGCAAATAGTAGAAGCTGCCCGCAGTGGCGGTGTACGAATAGTCGGGCCTAATTGCATGGGAATATTCTCACCCAAAGCCCACGTTAATACTATCGTACCTTACGCCAGAGTGCCCATGGAGCCCGGCGGTGTGGCTTTTATCGGGCAGAGCGGCTGGGCAAGCGAAAACACGACCCGACTCGGCAGCGAGCGTGGGCTCCGCTTCAGTGGCATCGTCAGCATCGGCAACCAGAGCGACCTTACCATCGAGGACTTTTTGGAGTATTTCGGTAACGACCCGGAGACGAAGGTCTTTGCCGCTTACATTGAGGGCATAAAGCAGCCCCGGCGCTTCCTCAAACTGGCGCAGGAAATCTCACCCAAGAAGCCCATCATCGTGTGGAAGGGCGGGAGTTCCGAGTTCGGCGCTAAGGCGGCTCTATCCCATACCGGCTCGCTGGCAGGCAACTACGCCTTGTTCGAGGCTATCAGCCGACAGAAGGGCATAATCTCCGCCAAGAGCCTGGAGGAACTGCTGGACCTGGCTGTTGCCTTCAGCTGCCCGTATCTGCCCACAGGCAGAGAGGTAGGCTTACTGATAGAGGCCGGAGGCGGCGCCGTGGCTATTGGCGATGCCTGCGCCAGGGCAGGACTAAACATCTCCCCGCTTCCCCAACATGTCCAGCAGCAGCTACGTGAATTTCTTCAAGGCAAGATACCACCATCTCCCGCGCGGGGAAACCCGGTAGACCTGGTATGGGTTTCTTTTAACGAGGCACCTTCGATATATGCCAACTGCCTGGAGATAATGGCTCAAGTGGTGGATTCGTGCCTGACTATTTGCTATGCCTTTATCGAAGACGAGTGGTTCCTGTCGCGCTTGGTGAGCATCCGCGACCGGAATAAGAAACCGATAATAGTCGTTCCCGGCAACTCCATCGACCAGCGTCAGGGCATGTTTCTGGCCACCAGACGTGGTATACCCGCTTATGCCATGCCGGAGAACGCCGTAAAGGCTCTGGCAGCCATGACCCAGCGCGCGGAATACCTCAAAAACCTCCCCATCTCGTAAGCACCAAACCCCACCCTACCCAAATCCTAATTTCGAATTCCTAAGCTCTAAACAAATTCAAAACCACAAATACCAAAGACCGAAACGTCAGACGTTTCGAATTTAGAGAATTCGAATTTTGATATTGTTTGGGATTTAGGGTTTAGTATTTTGGATTTATTACTGCAAGGCGGGGCTTAAACGTTGAGTCCAGCGCGGTAGCCTTCGTCCAGGGCTTCCATTATGCTGCGTGGCTCAACGCAGTCACCCACCGAAACTACCTGGGCAACCTTACCCTTTAACGCCGCCGCGAGTTCGGTGTTAGGCGTGGAACCGGCAGCCAGCACCACGGTGTCCGCCTCTACAACCTTTTTCTGACCGGTATTGGTTCTAATAACTACACCGACATCGGTAATTTCCTGGTACTCGACCCCGGTTAGCATGGTAACCCCTTTGTACTTTAACCTGCCCAGCATCGGTTCCCTGATAAGCCGGTGGACCTTGGTAGCCAATTCCGGCCCTCGCCTCATAATGGTGACCTTTTTGCCACGCTCCATCAAAAGCAGCGCCGTCTCGCAGCCAACCAGCTCTCCACCGATGACCACTACCCGCTCTCCGGTTTCAGCACCCATGAGTACCTGGCTCGCCTGGATAACCTTCTTACTCCGTATCCCGGGTATCTGTGGAATAAATGGCTTTACACCGGTGGCCAGTATGACAATATCCGGCTTGAGTTCACTCAGCATTTCCGCGGTAAACTTCCGTCGCAGGCGCAGCTCAACACCCAACTTAGTTACCTGCCTTACCAGGAACTGCCGAAACGTCTCAATCGTGTCCTTGAACGGCGGTTTTGCTGCCAAAAGTAGCTGTCCACCCAGTTCTTCACCTTCATCGAACAAGACCACCTTATGTCCCCTCAACGCTGCCACCCTGGCAGCCTCCATTCCGCCCGGTCCACCACCCACAACAACTACTTTCTTTGGGCTTTTCGTCGGCTTCAGCTCGGACTCTCGTTCTCTGCCTAGAGTCGGGTTCACCACACAGCAAACACCTTCCCGGCGCCAGTTCATACTATCGAGACAGGTCAGGCAATATATACAAGGCCTGATATCTTCCGGTTTTCCGCTTTCCGCTTTCTGCGGTAAGTACGGGTCTACCAGGAGTTCACGTCCCATGGAGACGAAGTCCGCCTTGCCGTCACGGATAACCTCTTCAGCGAATTCAGGTGGAATCCTGCCTACAGCTATAACAGGCACCGAAACAACCTTCTTTACCGCTTCAGCCAGGGGCACAAAGCTACACGGCGGCTGTGCCATCGGGGGGCGTCTGGCCGGCCCGACCGTGTGCGCTGAAACGTGAATAGCATCCACGCCAGCTTTCTCCGCCAGCTTGGCCACGGTTTGCGTCTCTTCCACAGTGATTCCTCCATCGGCACCTATCTCAATGGCGCTAAGCCGACACCAGACAGGATAGTCCCTGCCAACCTTGACTCTAATAGCCTTTATGACTTCCAGCAGAAATCGAGCCCTGTTTTCGATGCTGCCGCCGTATGCATCCTGTCGATGATTCGACAGTGGCGACAGAAACTCAGATATGAGATAGCCATGGGCCCCGTGAATCTCCACACCATCGAAGCCTGCCTTTTTAGCCCGATCTGCAGCCTCGGCAAAACGTACAATCAACGCCGCTATCTCATCTGAAGTTAGCTCTCTGGGCGGCTCGCCTCCCGGCAAAGGAATGGGCGAGGGTGCTACCGGCTGGAGACCAGTAATCTTGGATGATGTCTGCCTGCCGGCATGATGAATTTGTATCGCTGCTTTGGCCCCATGCCGTTTTATGGCCGCCGCCAACTTGCTCAGGGCGGGAATAAACCGGTCATGGTCAATAACTATCTGCCTCATTGTTCCTTTGCCAATAGGGGCATCCACACAGGAAATCTCCACTATAACGAGCCCGGCGCCTCCCTTAGCCCTTTCTTCATAATAGTCTATCTGCCGGTCCGTGACTGACCCGTCTTTTGCGGCGTAATTCGTAGCCATCGGTGGCATGACCAGCCGATTCTTAAGCTCCAGGCTTCCTATCCGACCCGGCTCAAAAAGCTTCGGGAACTGCTTGTGACTCATTTTGATGATACCTCCTCCAATTCTGCCAGGCTAATCTTATCACAATCTATGGACTATCCTCCTAATCTAACATATCGGCAAGCTCACCTCCAACAAACCATTCATTCTTCTATACCTCATTGGCTAATGCACGTAACTCAGGCTATAATAAGTGGGTTTTGGCTTATGAAATCTCAATTCACTTTGGAGAGCTTTGATTCTATATACGACGATTGGAAAAAGCTTCACCGCAATTCGCCGACTGCCCCAATTTTCTCGTCATCTGAATGGTCAAAAATCTGGTGGCAGCAGTTCGGTTCGGGTGCTAAATTACATATTGGTGCCGTTAGACAAGGAGGCAAAATAATAGGAATTGCCCCGCTTCTGCTAAATGGCGATGTCGCTTCCTTCATTGGCAGCAGCGATGTCTGCGATTATCTGGACTTTGTGGTTGCGCCCGGCAGCGAGGACAGCTTTTTCAAGGAATTACTGGATAACCTTAAGGCAGAGGGAATTCTCCGGTTGGATTTAGCAACTCTGCGTCCCGACTCCACTGTACATACCAGCCTGGTAAACATCGCTCCAAAACAGAAATGGCAGGTCTCATGCTCCCCGGAAGATGTGACAGTGGAACTTCATTTGCCGTCAAGCTGGGAGGACTATCTCCAATTGCTGTCGGGCAAGCAGCGGCATGAGCTGAACCGTAAGCTCAGGAGGTTGAACGAAGAGGGCGACTTAAACCATCGTACCAGCACCGACGCCAATCAACATGATGTTGACATCTTTGTGCAACTGTTTCGCGATAGCCGCCAGGATAAGGCAGCTTTCCTGACGCCTCAAATGGAGTCATTCTTTCGAGCGGTGGCACATGCAATGGCAGGGCAGAAACTGCTGAGGCTCAACATACTGGAGCTTGATAAAAAACCCGTGGCTGCTACCATGTGCTTCGACTACCGGGATACCGTATACCTGTACAACAGCGGCTACGAACCTGACTATGGCTGGTTGAGCGTGGGGGTGATTTCAAAGGCGCTGTGTATCAAGGACAGCATCGAGAGGCATAAAAAACGTTTTGATTTCCTGAAAGGCGATGAATCCTATAAATATCATCTGGGGGGACAGGAGCTACCGCTATATAAGTGCTCATTGAGCTACACAGCTTAGGAGTTACCGAATGATAGAACGACTAAACATAGCCATGATTAGCATTCATAGCTGTCCTCTGGGCGTGCTCGGCGGCAGGGATACCGGCGGCATGAACGTTTATATTCGAGAGCTAGCAGCAGAGCTGGCTAAAAGAGGACATGCCATAGACATATATACCATGGCTCATCAACCGCAGCATGGGCCGCCGATAAACCTGGGGCAAAACGTCAGGATAATCCACCTCGAAACCGGTGTTGACGAAGAGATGCCTAAATTAGCCATCTATGACTATATTCAAAGGCTTGCCAGCGGCGCGGAAGATTTCAGAAGGTATAACCAAATCCAATATGACCTGATACACAGTCACTACTGGCTATCAGGCCTTATAGGCAAACAATTACAGACATTGTGGCGTGTCCCTCATGCCGTAATGTTTCATACACTTGGCGCCGTCAAGAACAGCATCGGCATCGGCGAATATGAGCCCGAACTGCGGATAGAAAGCGAGAGAGAGGTAATAAGCAGCTGTGACCGCATTATCGCCTCCACGACAAAAGAAGCAGAGGACATCGTGAAGCATTACGGCGCTTCTCCGGACAAGATTACGGTCATACCCTGCGGCGTTAACCTGGACTTGTTCAAGCCCATAGATAAGGAGACGGCACGGAGGGAACTTGGCTTAGACCATCAAAAAGTAATACTTTTTGTCGGCAGAATGGACCCCCTGAAGGGGCTGGAGCAGCTGCTCACAGCATTGACCTATATGGACGGCGAAAAACCACCGCTGCTTATAATTGTTGGTGGCGATGCTCACAGCCAGGCTCAGGTACAGGCGCTGCAGTGTATGGCAAAAGAGCTGAATATCGAAGACCGGGTTACATTTATCGGCTCGGTAGCCCAGAGCAGGCTGCCTCTTTTTTACAGCGCCTCAGACGTCTGTGCCATACCTTCATACTATGAAAGCTTCGGCATGGTCGCACTGGAATCCATCGCCTGCGGCACGCCCATAGTAGCTAACAACGTCGGCGGTATGAGAAGTATTATCCGCCACAGTGAAATGGGACGCATAGTCCCGGATAACTCTCCTCACCATCTGGCCAGCGAGATATCGGAGCTTATTTGTCAGTCTGAAGACGAAGCGCAGCACATTAAAACAAGGCGAGACACGATAAGCAATTTTAGCTGGTCTACCATCGCCGACAAAATACTCCATGAATACAATGAACTTATCCGCGACTAAATCGCCCATTAATAACGAGCCAAAAACTTTATACAAATTCTGGATAGAAATACCAAGGATATAGATGAAAGGGAAAATTAATCGTCAATCTTCTAATGAAAATGGGCGAATATATCGGGAATCAAAAGACACCCATGATGGAAGAGAATGCGATATTTGTCGATAAAGATTGATATTTTTCGCGGGCAAAGGCATCAAGGTTAGATGAAACAATTATTAAAGCCGTAGACGGGACAAAGGGGGGGGGCTCAGCATATTGAAATTGAGTACGACAGGCCCGCTCCAGAGGCTAGCTAATTAACTGCACAAAAGATACGAAGCTCCGTATAATCGAGCCTAGAATTATCGTTTAACTACGGTATCTTACTTTATTCAGCTGGTGGTAACTTGATAATGTGTGATGACATCTTGATCAATCTACTAGCTCTGTCATCTTCTCTGGGGTTCACCCCAAGCACTGGAACCTGTAGGCCCAGGGCCGCTTTGCCATTCCGCAATTAAGCTCTGCCTCATTTGTATTAGCCTGGCACCAATATCGGCGGCAAGATTTTCCATGATTGTGTATCCTATATGAGTATGTTGGTGGAGCAGAGCTAGTAAATCAGTACCCCGAATACGGATTTCCTCACCATCCTCGGCACATATCGCACTGGCAGAATGATTATATGGCGCTACCAAGGCAGACCATCCAAAGACTTCTCCCGGCAGGGCTTGATGAACCCTGACGTACTTGTTCCACGGCTTTTTAACCCAGGTCACGATATCGACCTTGCCGCTACAGCATATATGTAGATTCGTTGCCCTGGTCCCCTCCTCCAAAATACGATCACCCTCATGTAAGGTGTGCAGGTGACAAAGCTCCGCTATGCTATCCAAATCACTATCAGTTAGACCTTTGAAGAGTTCAAACTCCTTCACACGTTGTACAGTAACCATTCCTTATCCCTCCTTCTTTTTTTGACACAATTATGCCTGCTTCGCTAACATCCTATTTTGACGCAACACGTATCTGAGGCTACGTTCCTGAACGAGCCCCCAACCATTCTCTATACGGGCACAGTCTTTCGGTAACAGGTAACTGTCTGAGCTCGTTGATTTCGTCTTCGCTGACAACTGCTATGGTTCCGTATCTATCATGTATATCTTGGGCAAATCCACAGCAGCTACATTCATAATTGTGTGTACATAGCTGGAATGATACAGCTCCAAGTTCCAACCAGTCTTCCTTCTGTGGCAACTTCTTTTCCACTACCTCTTGCAGTGCCTCTTTGATTGTCTTTTCCAGATCCTCAACCTTGAAAGGCTTGGGCAAATAGTCGAGAAGGCCTAAACGTCGTGCCTTATCTCGTGTTTCGATTGAAGGATAAGCAGTAATCATTATCCCTTTAGTCTTAGGCTTAAGGTTTTTAGCCTGCTCGAATACTTGCAGACCATCTACACCCGGCAGCCTTAAATCAAGAACCAGAACGCCAAAGTCCTCTTTCGCGATCCTTACTAAGGCTTCTTCCCCGGTTTCAACACACTCCACATCATACCCATCATCCACCAGCCAGTCTCGCACACTTTCTCTCACCACAGCCTCATCTTCTACAAGCAGTATCTTTCCTTTCTTAGCTCCCATTGTTCTCCTCCTTGTGACATCTATAGCATACTCGCTTTATCACCTATATACGCTCAATATTATTTCTTTGACCTCCTTCCACTTTGATCTTATTGTGCAATATGCCTCCAAGCGCCTTTTCGTTGCTATCCAGATATTAGATCAGGCCTCTCTTTCTTCATAAAATGTACCGAAGTATAGCGGCACAACCTTTGACTTCCAGGTAATTGCTTAAGCTTGGCAACTTCATCATCACCAATTACTGATATTGTGCCAAATCTATCCTGTATGTCCTGGGCAAATGCGCAATGGCCACACTCATAATTACGAGTACATAATCGGAAAGACACCGCTCCAAGTTCCAGCCAGACATGCTTTTCTTTCAGTTTCCTTTCGCCTACTTCTTCCAGTGCCCCTCTAATTATGTTCTCTAAGTCTTCAATCTTGAAGGGCTTAGGCAAATAATCGAGTAGCCCTATCTCTTTTGCCTTTGTCAGTGTTTCTTTAGAAGGATAGGCAGTAATGATTACCCCTCTAGTCTGGGGTTTAAGGTCTTTAGCTTCCTCAAACACATGCAAACCGTCTATACCTGGGAGCCTTAAATCCAGAACTATGAAGCCGAAATCCTCTTTCTTGATTCTGTCCAGAGCTTCCTCCCCAGATTCAGCAACCTCAACATCATAGCCATCATCCACCAGCCAATCGCGCAGAGCTTCTCTCAGCACTGCTTCATCTTCTACTAGCAGAATCTTTCTTTTCTTGACTTTCATCGTCTTCCCTCTGTAAGTTATCAACCGTAATGAGCTTAACCTTTTTCTGCAGATTCCTCATGGTGTAAGGGTAAACAGATAGTAAAGGTAGTCCCTTCTCCTTTTTTACTTTGCACTTCTATTCTTCCATGATGCCGCTGGATGATTCCATAAGATATAGCCAAACCCAGGCCTACCCCCTTTACCTCATGCTTAGTGGTGAAGAAGGGTGTGAACAACTTGCGCATATTTTCTGGAGAAATCCCGCAACCGGTGTCCTGAACCTCTATTTTAAGCTGACCATCGTTAACCGAGGTGCGTATGGTTAGTTTGCCTCCCTGAGGCATTGCCTGAATGGCGTTCAAAAAGAGGTTAGTACAGACCTGATAAAGCTGGTCAAAGTCAGCCATTAAATTAGGCAGGGAGGGGTCAAGCTCTTTTATTACTTGGACGTGCTGCAACTCAGCCGAATGGGCAGCAAGGTCAAAGGCTCGGCTGACAACATCGTTTAGGTTCAGCTGACGGAACTCTGGGGGTGACTGGCGAGCGAAATCAAGAAGACTTCGGATTAATTTTGTGCTGCGAGTTAGTTCTGCTTCCATTTTGGATAGGTAGCCGAGAGCAACCTCTTTAGGAATACTGTCGCCTCCTATCTTCTTGGCCAGCAGTTGGGTGTAGGCGAGTACACCAGAGAGAGGATTGTTGACTTCGTGAGCAATGGAGGCAGCCAATTGGCCGAGCGACGTCAGTTTCTCAGCCTGGATTAGCTGCTCCTGGCTTTCCTTCAGCCGCTGATGAGATTCGCTGAGCTCTCGGTAAGCAGCACTTAATTTGCCTTGCATCTCTTTTTCCTTGGTCACATCCCTGGCAATATTCTGGAAACCCCTTAGCCTGTCGTCTTCTCTTATCAGGTTGGTGGTCAGTTTTACGATCTTTTCGGCTCCGTCTCTTCTAATCAAACGCTGCTCGTATGGTTGTTCTACCGTTTCACTCAAAAACAGCTTACGCCTAATTCCTCTAGCTAAGCTGAGGCCTTCCTCTGCTAGGAAATTTCGCACGTTCATTTTTAGCAGTTCTTTTGAGCTATAACCGGTCAGTTCCTCAGTAGCCTTGTTGGCAGCTATAATATTACCATGCGAGTCATGTATCCAGATTGCATCGTGCGCATCTTCAAATATCTCGCGATACTGTCTTTCTGAAGCCACGGCCTGTTGTGCGGCTAAATGTTCTCTTTGGTAGAGCCGAGTATTTTCAATCGCCATGCCGATCTGACTGCCAATGGTGGTAAGTAGCTCTACTTCCTCACTTAGAAATTGTCGTGACTCACGCATAGCCCCGGCGAGAGTACCCACTACTTTACCCTTGGCTTTCAGCGGCACAATAACTTCAGCTCGCATTCCCTCTCGTTTCACTGTTTCTCTAGTAAGCCTAGGGTCTTGAGCGGCATCCTCTATCACTAGTGGCTCCCCGGTCTGGGCAACACGGCCGTTGAAGCCCTCGCCAACCTTTAATCCTTTTAGCCCAGCGACAAAGTCCTCAGATACTTCCCGATGGGTTATGAGCTTAAGCTCTTGCTTATCTTCTTCCAAAAGAAATATCAGGGCGATATCCAGGCCCATTACTTGCTTAACCTTATCGACTACCGCGCTTAATATGTCCTCCAACTCCAAAGATTGGCTGACGATGGCTGAAATCTCATTTAAGGCAGAAAGTCGTTTTTCATTACGTTTTGTGACCTGATACGCAGATTCAAGCTCCTGGTCAGTTACCGCCAGCTCCGAAAGCATTTGCTGCCGGCGCTCCTTTTCTTTTCTGGAGCGGTCAAACCATAGATTTATTAGAACGCCAATGAGGATGACAGCAATGGTCTCAAGCAAAGCATCAGGGAAATATTCTGAGATTAAGAAGACCCGAGGTAGCATAATGACAGACGCCACTGCTAAGCTGACAAATCCTGCCGTCGTGCCAAAGACAAAAGCGGCGTAGCTGACCGGCACCAGAAGCAGAATACGCTCTAAAGCGTGCCGGCTTAGACCCAGGAATGAGAAGAGAGATGATGAACTGGTCGAGAGTATCTGTTGCGGGTAATGCAGCGCTGTAACAATGGCAAAGATTATCACTACTGCCCAGAAATGGGGATTGGATAGGATCTTCAGGCGTCGACTAATCATATGTACATCAAGATGTTCAGTATTCATCAGATATAAAGTTCCTTATCTGGGCATAGGTGAACACTGGCCCGTCACGGCATACATATAAGTTTCCGATATTACATCGCCCGCACTTACCTATTCCGCACTTCATTCTTTTTTCCAGAGTAGTTATCATTTGCTCTGGGACGAAGCCGAGTTTTTCCAGGACTGGAAAAGTCAGTCTTATCATAATGGGTGGGCCGCAAACAACGGCTATTGCATTTTTGGCTGAAGGAGCTACTTGCTCCAATACCGCCGGGACAAAACCCTCTCTTCCTGCCCAGTTCTCATCACCTTTATCAACAGTAGTTATCATGTTTACTGTTTTATCCTGATTCCAGATATCAAGATCATATTTGAAGCACAGGTCTGAGGGACTACGGGCTCCGTATATAATGTCAATATTTTCGTATTTATCTCTGTTATCTAATACGTTCCATATGAGAGAGCGAAGCGGCGCTAGGCCGATTCCGCCACCAACGAAAACGAGATTCTTGCCCCGCATTAGCTCAAGGGGAAAACTGTTACCATAGGGTCCCCTGAAACCAATCTCGGCACCAACGCTGAGGCGATGCATGGCATTGGTTACCAACCCCACCCTGTTTATAGTACACTCTAAATAGTCGTTTCTGGTAGGGCTGGAGGAAATACAGAAGGTGGCTTCTCCTATGCCAAAGATAGAAAGTTCAGCAAATTGACCTGATCCAAAGGTAAACGTTTTACGTAGCTTCTCGTCCTTGAAATTGAATAGGAGCGTCCGGATAGAAGGCGTTTCTTCAATGATTTTATCTATTACCACAATTTGTGGTACATAGACATTACCCTGGACAAGAATTTTTTTTCTTTGATTAATGTCAGTAACAGCCATATTTTCACTTACTATTTTGTCTATGTTATTTCTCACTCCGAGATGTGGCAATGGCGGGTAGACTACTTAGGATTTGGCTAATATCCCAATTCACTGGACACAGCCGTATACACCTGCCGCAACCAGTACAGGCAGTAACATCAAAGTTCATTGGGTAAAATTCGTATTTATGGCATACCCTTTGCCTCACCCGCCGCCATTTCTCCTCTCTCGGATTTTCCATGGGCATCTTGGTATAAAGCCTGAAACTGCAACTATCCCACCCTCTATATCTTACCCCTTGCTTCTTAACCAACTCATCGCAAATATCAAAACAGAAACAAGTGGGACAAAGGAAAGTGCAGACACCACAGCTAATACACTTGGCGGCGACTTTCTCCCAATAAGCTTTGTCGCTGAAGCAAGCCTGTAACTTCTTCGCGATTTCTTTTGTATCCACCTTCCTTATCACCATGCCGGAAATCGCTGCTTTCACCGTCCTTGCCTTGACATCATCAGCTTTGGTGGCCTGTTTCACCAAGCTGGCCGCTGCCAGCAGCTCTTCACCCTTATCGGTAATTTCTTCGATTAGGAATTCATCCCCGATATCAGTGAACATCAGGTCAACATCGGCCGACTCCGTAGGCTTGAGCCCTAATGAAGTACAGAAACAGCTATCATAAGGATTGGTGCAGCTAAGACCGATGAGCACGGTGTTCTTCCTTTTTGATACGTAGTAGGGGTCTTCATATGTCTCGGTAAAGACCTTATCTAGCATAGCTATGCCTCTAGCGTCACAGGGCCGGATGCCAAAAATAAGCTGCTTTCGCTCATCTTGCGGTATTTCTATGTTGTAGCCATCTCCGTTTTTCTTGAAGCTGAACATTCTCTCCATCGGTGGCAGAAAATTAGCTTTACAGGGGATGACTGTGTTTCTATACCAATCTAAGAAGCTGATATCTATACCGTCCCATCTGACCATCTTGGCAACGTTTTCCTCTTTGGACGGAACAAACACGCTAAACCGCTGGTTCCATATGCCAAGAAGTTTAGCTATTTCTTTTTTGCTGATCTTCTTAGTAGCCACCTGTCTCCCTTTTACATGATCAAGTCTTCGGCCTCCACATGCTCGTAGGCCGTCATTAACGCTGGTGCATTCTTATCTATTCCTGCCTGATAATGGAACATCTCGTCAACTAATTCGGACATCTTTTTGGACAAGCTCCTTAGCGGGATATTCTGTGGACAAACACGTTCGCACTCACCGCAGTCAGTGCATCTTCCAGCGACATGTATATTTCTAATTACCTGAAACATGAGATTATCCTGCCACTGTGAAACAGATGATATCCACTGTGGCTGGGACTCCTCGACAAAGCACCGCTCGCAAAAACAAGCCGGGCATACCTGACGACACGCATAGCACCGGATGCAACGACTAAGCTGTTCTTTCCAGAATGCCCATCTCTGTTCCGGGACCATATCTTCTAGTTTCTTAATTCCCTTCCGGCTCAACTCTTTATCACCAATCGCGTTAGTTGGTTTACCCACAAGGATATCGTATTCCTGAGGGGTGGGAGACTCACAGCCGAGGCAGTGTTCAAATAAGACTTCCTTTGTGGGTAACTCTGTTTTCTGCCCGCCAATACTTACTGCTACCTTTTCTCCCTGCAGGGTAATATCATCAATTTCATCCCTGTCCTTATTTACTAACTTTTCTACCTTCGCTATATCAATCAACCCAGAGCAAGGAACGCCAATAATTACCACATCCTCTCTAATCACCTGATTATCCTGTATGAGACTGACAACGGAGCGACTATCGCAACCTTTAGTGACTATGCCAACCCGTCCCGGCACCTCAGTTAGGAATTTAGCCAGATTATTTACTATGAATGGGTTAATTACTAAAGATGCAACGTCCTCTTTCTCTCTGGTAATCAGGGGAGTAGCGGTGAATTTCAGGCTGCCCCGGGCAAAGCCAACTATATGGTCGACCTTCCCCTC